>Ga0272449_1001175_pt1 | contig 27795 bp, 24 predicted proteins | sample YNPCB0241_FD_198679 | JGI IMG/M metagenome (GOLD analysis project Ga0272449, IMG submission 198679) | Hot spring sediment microbial communities from Yellowstone National Park, WY, United States - YNP-CB-024-1 | ecosystem: Environmental > Aquatic > Thermal springs > Hot (42-90C) > Sediment... | reverse complement strand
AATGTCTTTGATAATCATGTTGTCAACTACATCATGAATCAATTTTCCATCAAGATAGCATTTAATTCTATTACCATTCAATTCAATTTTGATATCATACCATTTGTTGGGCATAACTGTAACATTTGCTGATTTCCCAACAATATACTTTGTACCATTTACACATCTTTCAATGGCTGTTGTTGTATTTCCCCATCCTCCAATGTTCCACCAATAATAATTGTTTGAATCCTTTAATCCGAATATAATCAAGAATCCTTCAGAACCACTTACTTTTCTTGCCTTAACTTGAATGGTATAATTGCTCCAATTTGAATCTCCAGCAACAGCGTAGCAGTTTTCAGCATTGCTTGTCTGTGAAAATATCCCATTTTCTATATTCCACATTCCTCTTACAATTTGCCATTTGCCATATGAGTCTTTAAAATTATCAGCAAAAAGCGTTCTTTTAGTTTTATTGTCTGTAACCTTAAAGTCTTTAAACTCGGCTTCTGTAATCCATGTACCAAGCCCGACCATGCCAGTAATATCTGTTGATTTATTAGATGATGTAGTTTTGAGAGTAATTGGTAATATATATTTTCCCTTATTTTCATTGAAGATTTTTTGAACATAATAATTTGGTGTTGCATAAGCCATTTCATTATTAAACTTAATAAGAGTTGGTTCCCATTGTGTGGCATATTGTTTTGCTAAAAGTGGTGCGTAAGATGCCATCAATACAACATCTGAATTTTTCTCTAAACCCAATAAATAAGCAGCTTCTGCAAGTGCAGCTTCTAAATTATTTCTCCTCCCAAGTCCATGCGCAGCATATTCCCCTACAAATATCTTTGGGCCTTTTCTGTCATATGTTGAGTATCTATCCGTATTCATCAAAAACCATTCGGGTGCCATATAATAATGCTCATCAATTATATCTGCCTTCTTCGTCGTTTTAGCCCATGTCCATGCATCATCAAATATCTTTCCACTTGGAGCAGGTCCAGCTGCAAAAATCACCTTTATGTTAGGATATTTCTTTTTAATTGCATCATAGAACTTTTCATATCTGATATAATAATCTGGCCCCCATTGCTCATTTCCTATTGCTATGAATTTCAAGTTAAATGGTTTCGGATGCCCTAACTTAGCTCTCACAGATCCCCATTTTGTGTTTACATTCCCATTTGCAAACTCAATTAAATCTAAAGCATCCTGAATGTATTCATCTAGCTTATTTATATCTACCATATCACCATTTCTTGCTTGACAAGCCATGCCACAGTTTATAACCGGCACAGGTTCTGCACCTATGTCCTCACAAAACTGAAAATACTCATAAAATCCTAAACCAAACGATTGATAGTATCCCCATAAGTTTTCTATTGTTGGACGCTCTGAAATATCACCTATGGTATTCTTCCACCTATATGCGGTTGCCATTGTCCTTCCTTCTACTATGCAACCACCGGGGAATCTTAAAAAAGCTGGCTTTAAATCTGCAATAAGCTTTGCAATATCATACCTTAATCCATTTTTTCTATTCTTCCATGTTTTCTGAGGAAATAGAGATACCATGTCCAAATCTAATATTCCTTCTTTAGCTACTTTTATCACAAGTTGGCCATCTGAAATTGTATTAGCCACTTCAAAGGTCAGCTCATATTGTTTCCAAACATTTGTTATTCCCTTTACTTCAACCTTTGCTCCTATCTTTCCATTGTCATCTTCAATGGTTGCTATAATGGTATTGATTTTGTTATTTGGAGTTCTTGCATATAAAGATAACCTATAGGATTCTCCTGATTTAATAGTTATACCATTGTAACCATAGTTAACTATTTTTACGCCTTTGTCAATTTTATTTACCTGCACTCGAAGGTAATGTGGATTTTTACTGCTAATACTACCTTTGTCCTCTACAGAAAACTCAACTTTATCATTTCCTATTGCGCTTATATCCCAACTTTGAAGACCGTCTGGAAATTCAAATGACCTATTTTGAACAAGCTCTGCATAAAGCCCTCCATCAGCACCTGAGTTTATATCTTCGAAAAAGGCACCATAGAGCATTGGACTAATAGCAATACCTTTTTTGTTTACATCTATTGATATCGATTCATGGAAAATATTATCACTTGATGATCTTTCAGATGCTACGCTCTCTTGCTGCATCCAATATCCTCCTACTAAAATAGAAACTAAAAAAATTATCAAAACAAAAAAAATTAAATTTCTTCTTAATTTCATTGCTCATCTTGCACCTCACATGAGAATTTTTACCATATCCCATGACCCAACGTTTTCTTAGATATTATATTTGCACTTATTAACAACACAAAATTGATAACAGAATTGAATAAACCCACAGCAGTTGAAAAACTCCATTGAGCTCCTATTAGACCAAGTTTATAAACATATGTAGCAATAATTTCAGAAGATTCAATGTTTAAATTGTTCTGCATTAAATACGCCTTTTCAAAGCCAACAGACATAATATTTCCTATTCCAAGTAGTAGCAAAGTAATTACCGTTGGCATTATTGCTGGTAAATCAATATATTTGATTCTTTGTAATTTTGTTGCTCCATCAATTATTGCAGCTTCATGAAGTTCAGGGTCCACGTTTGTCAAGGCAGCCAAATAGATGATCGCATTCCAGCCTATATGCTGCCAAATATCTGACCATACATAAACATGTTTAAAAAGCGCAGCACTACCCAAAAAATTAATAGATTCAAGTCCTATCTTTTTTAAAAGCAAATTCACTATTCCTGTTTGATCTGTTAAAAAAACTTGCAAAATTCCTACCATTACAACTGTCGAAATAAAGTGAGGAGCAAATGTAACATTTTGCACCACTTTCTGAAGTGGTTTATTAGGTAAATAATGCAAAAGTAGTGCAAATGCTATGGTAAGAGGAAAACCTACAATAAAACCATAAACACTAAGAGTCAATGTATTGAATAACAACTGACCAAAGTTATATGCAGTAATAAAATCATAAAAATATTTTAAACCTACCCATTTACTTTTAATTATTCCTATTAAAGGATTGTAGTCTTTAAAAGCAATGATTACACCATACATAGGGATATACAAAAAAACAACTACATAAATTAAAGTGGGCAACAGCAAAATATATAATCCCAAACTATTTTTAAATTCTTTCAATGCAATTCTTTTTTTCTTTTGCTTTATTTCAAAAGCGCCTTTTGTTGGAATGGTTGTATCAGACATTTAGTATTCCCCTCTCTTCATCAACTGACTAAGCAAAAAATGTACATATTTGCTTAAGAGAGGCTGTCTCAAAAATGGATAAGACAGCCTCTCTTTATTATAATCTGGCCATTTTTATTATTTATTGGAAGAACTTGCTTTGAGATTCTTCATAAATCTTTCATATGCAGCTTGATTAATCTTTAACCACTCTTGAAGTTTCATCTTGTTCAATTCTTTCACATATGCATCCCATTCTCTGTCAATAGTTCCTTTCATAATCCATTCAGCAGCTTTTCTATTTGCATAATTTATCAAGTTGGTTTGAATCTGATTCATTTTGTCAGCTTCATCTGCTGAATAGAATACTGGTGGCCATGGATCAGGATCTGCATATGGTGCTACATATTTTTTCATAAAGTTAACTTTCTGATCAGTATAGGTAAGTCTCAAAATCTTTGTATAACCCGGATCTTCAAAAACTGCCCAAGGAACGCTGTGTGCAGGGGATACTTTACAACGCCACTGTTGCTGATTCATACCAGCTGGTGGATCAGGAATATAGTACCACCCTTCTGGACTTTTCTTAAGTCTTACTCCAAATTCACCCTCAATAAGTTCAACTGACATCTTCTCATCATACATCGTGTCAATGTATCTAATCGCAACTTCAGGCATCTTACAAGCTCTTGTTATTACCGCACCCCATCTATCATATCCAGGATACGCCGCTCTGTACATAACAGGTTTCCTACCATTTGGTCCTTTGAGCGGAGGCATGTAATCATAGTAATCATGAGCTTTTTTGGACGAAAAATCATCATTTATATCCCATAAATCTGCATAACCAACAATGTAAGGCTGAGCGTTTAATTTTGAAGCTTTCTTAGCATAATCTTGGGTAAACCATTCTTTATCAATAAGTCCCTCTTTCCATAGTTTGCTCAACCATTTAATAGCCTCTTTGTATTCTGGCAATGTTCCTAAAAATACAACTTTTCCATTTCTAACATCAGCAAAATACCATCTCGCACTAACTCCAAACGAATCCATTAAATATCCCAATCCATGCATCTCCATCGGATTACCAATAGCTGTGATTGGTATCTCGTCAGCTTTTCCGTTCTTATTAGGATCTTTTGTCTTAAATGCTATCATCACCTTCTCAAATTCATCAATATTAGTAGGCATTTTAAGCCCCAAATCTTTAATCCATTTTACATTTATTACTCCAACTCCCATACCTTCTCTATACATCCATGGTCCTTCATTAACACGAGGAGTTGTATATATGTGTCCGTCAGGTGCAGTTACTAATGCTTTTGTTGCCGGATGTTTTTTGAATATATTTTTTAGGTTAGTAGTATATTGATCAATCAATTTTTCTAACGGTTTAAAAACACCCATTCCACCATACTTCGCTAACTCAAAATCTGTGCAACCAAATATAATATCTGGTAAATCTCCGCTTGCTAACATTAAGCTCTTTTTCTCAGCAAATTGGCTACCTGGCATAATCCATTTAATATGCACATTTGTTAGTTTCTCTAATCTTTTGAATTGATTGTACTCATTATAATCCTTGGGCATATCTGCGCTGTAATTATTTACTAAAATTGTAAGTGTTACTTTGTTTTTAACTATTGGAAAGCCAGTTTTGTTGAAATTGGATGATGCACTAACAAGCATCATTGTGGAGACAGCAATTATAGAAACAACAAAGCAAACAATTACACACCATGATAATCTCTTTAAAAACTTTTTCCTTCTCATTTCCTAAACCTCCTCCTCTTTTTAACCTTTAATAGCTCCCAACATAATACCCTTTACAAAATACTTTTGAACAAAAGGATAAAACACCAAAATTGGTAAACTTGAAATAATCATTATAGAATATTTAACAAGTTGTGCAGTTTTGAGACGCTGTGTTATATCACTTACATCTTGCATAGCACCTCCCATCGTTACCTGATTAGAAATTAAAATGTCTCTCAGAACAAGCTGCAGTGGATACTTTTCTGGAGATTTTAAATAAATTAGAGCCTCAAAGAAAGAATTCCATTTGCCAACAGCATAAAATAAAGTCATAACTGCTATAAGAGGAACTGATAGCGGAAGAGCAATCATGAAGAAAAACCTTAAGTCGCCACATCCGTCAATCCGAGCTGCTTCAATAAGTTCATCAATCCAACTGCCTTCATAAAATGACTTTGCAATAATTACGTTAAAAACTGAGACGGCAGTTGGAATTATCATCACCCAGAATGTATCTAACAAACCAAGGCTTTTGACTAAAAGATATGTAGGAATCAAACCTCCATTAAAGAAAAGAGTAAATGTAAACATTAAAATTATAAACCTTCTACCGAACAAGTCTCGACGTGAAATTGCATACCCAGCTGATAATGTTAAAAAAACACCAACAACTGTGCCCACAATAGTATAAAGAATTGTATTTTTATATCCTGTCACAATTTGTGGATAGTGGAATAATCTTTGATATCCCAGAAGAGTAAACCCCTTGGGCCAAAACAACACTTCTCCTCTGTTCACTAAGTCAGGATCACTAAATGAAGCTATTATAACAAAATACATCGGATATCCAACTATTATTAACGTCATAATCATTATTATGTAATTAAAAAAGTCAAATAGTTTATCACTTGTTGTTTCTTTCACTGTCCCTTGCATTTTGAAACCCTCCAATTTACCTTTACTATCTTGCTCTGTTTGTCCTCTCATAGTATTTTTAGATTTTATTAAAATAATTTATTCATAATTAAACTATCTGTCTTTATTATAGCTCTATCATCTAATTTTGTCAAGTACATTTTTAAAATTTTTGTGAATAACTAATAGTAAATACCCTCTTAACTATAGAAACAAAAAAATCAATCGTTAGGTAGGCACTTCTAAAAAAGAGTGCCTACCTACCATCAACCACATACATAATTAAATTTTCATCTTGTTTGAGACAATTTTTTGATTTCATCTTGTGACAACGAAATATCATAAATTTTTAATTCATCTATCATACCTTTAAATGGAGCATCCCACCAATTTACCCCTAAGGTGAAGATTCCATCATAAGAATTAAATATGTTAGGTACGCCAGTTCCTTCATATTTCTTTTCTCCATCAACATAAACTGTCAAATTTCCTCTCTTTACTGTAAAAGCTATATGGGTCCATGTATTAGGATTTATTTTTACACCAGTCCCACCATCTATCCATCTTTCACTTCCAGACCATACCATTATACTGTTACCTACACCGTTGTGACCATAAGGGACAACACTAATCCATTTCGTTTGGCTCATTGCCCCAAAAAATGTTGGTGTAAACATTGTGAGTTTTTCAGCGTATACCCATAGAGATACTGTATACTCATAACTTGAAATAAGACCATTCGGCAATCGAACACCTGAATTTCCATCCAAATATACAGCTTTACCCATAACTCCTTCACCATAAGAAATCTGACCACCCGGTACATCAATTTTATTGCCTATTACAACTCCTTCATTGAAATTACCCGTAGAATCCTGAAGATTATCTTCAAATTTAAACCATGCAATTAAACCGCCTTCCTTTACTTTATCTCCTGCCAAAACTTTAATTTCATCTTGCATGAGGGCTCTATCATATATTCTTAATTCATCGATTTTCCCTTTAAATGGCGGATCCCACCAGTTTACACCTAACGCAAAGATACCGCCAGGTTTTTTGCTAAATCTATCAGGGAAATTACTACCTTCAAAAACAAGTCTTCCATTCATGTAAACTTTCACTATACCATTATCAACTGTAATTGCTACATGAGTCCACTCGCCAATCTTTACGTTATTACTGCATATCCCATCATACCATGGGTCAGAACCTGACCAGAGGATACTGCTAGCGCCATCCCAACCATGTGGTGTAAAACTAATCCATGAGTCTTCATTATATGCTCCAAAAAAGGTAGTTGTAAACTGGGTTAATTGTTCAGCATAAACCCAGAAAGAAACAGTATAAGTCCAATCTTTAATCAAATCATCTGGTAATCTAATTCCTGATTCACCATCAAAAACTGCTGAATTACCTTTTATTCCTTCACTAAAGGTAACATTTCCACCTTCATTGTTTATCCTATTTCCTGTAACAATACCTGGACCAACCTTACCGGTTGCCTCATTTAGATTCCCGTCAAATGGATAATAAGCAATAAGGCTTAAATCATTATCGGGGTCAAATTTACTGCCTGTAACAAGTACTTCAAATTGTTTTGTTCTTGTTACACCACCATAAGTTACAGTAGCTGTGAGAACAACTTTTGTTGAATTTTCAGGCCTTGATACAATTAATCCGGAATCTGATAAAATATCTGGATTATCACTATGCCATTGGATAGGAACATTAAAGTAACCAATTGTTGGTAGTGATATACCTTCGTTTCCAACAGTTGTTGGTATACTAATGCTATTAATTACAACATCAGCAAGAGCGCTTTTGTTGATTTGTTTTAGCCAAATAGAAACTCCTTTTTGTGATAGTCCACTAAATGTCATAACATAACTTTTTGTTGTTGGATCCCAACATTTAACAAACACACCCTTATATATCTCTTGCGTTTTTACCCCATTTTCATTTGATTCGAGGACAATTTCACCATAATAATCCCCCTTCAAGTTCCATGTTCCATAAACATCGCCACTTACTGTTCCATCATTGTTAAGATTGATAATAGAAGCTTTTTTGATTTTTGCACTTATATCTTTCCCATGATTGATATACAAGTATTCTCCCACAATATCTTGAGTTTTTACTTTTACTGCTTTTTCTCCAACATAAGGAGAAGGAGCAACAACTGGCCACCCATCTTCATTGAAAAATAATTGATGAACTCTTACTTCATGTTGTTCTCCTTTTCCTGGAAATCTTGTATGGAATATTAAATAATATTTGCCTGTTTGCGAATCATAATATGCTGAGTTATGTCCTGGTGAAACATATCCATAACCTGGTCCATTCACATTTTGTGGATTTGTATCAAATAGGAAATTACCAATAAGTTTAACTCCATAGGGCTCAATGGAAGCATCGTCAAAAAATGAACCTTCTTTTCCTTTACATTCTATCATGTCGTGTCCTTCTGAATCATAGTAAGGCCCATCAGGATTTTTTGAACGTGCAACTCTTATATTATACCCCCCATCAGAAGCAAGACCACCAAAGCTCAAGAATAAGTAGTAATAATCTGTTTGAGGATTGTAAAGTATAAACGGTCCTTCGATTCTGCTATGATTACCCCCTACTAACTTCTTACCGTAACCCTGACCAGGTAACGGCAACCCTGTTTCTGGATCCAGTTGTAAAATGAAAATACCACCCGAATACGATCCATATACCATCCACAACTTACCCTCTTTGTCATAGAATACATGTGGATCAACTACATTTGGATGCTTTGTCGCATCATAAGGTGTTCCGTCTTCACTGGTTCCTTTCATACCTGATTTCAAAATAATTCCAAGATTCCTGTATGGACCTTCTACATTATCTGCCACTGCTATGCCCAATGCAGAAAGTGGAGAATCTCCTTTGCATGCACAATAGTACATATAGAATTTGCCATTTTTAAGTTGAACAACATGAGGAGCCCATAATGTGTTTGTTTGAGCCCATTCAAATGTTTCTGCAAGCTCAGTAAATACATTGGGTATTATTTTATTATCGATACGAACCCCAGAATCAATCAATTCCCATTGCATTAAATCTTTGCTTTTTGCTGCTGCCAAGTGAGAACCAAAAATATAGTAGGTATCATTTACTTTAATTACAGAAGGATCATGAACTGAGACATTTTTAAATACAGGACTTTCAGGCAAATAAACACTTTCTTCGGTTGTTTGGTCTTCATTGTTGTGTTGAGAAGTCCTTGAGCTACCACTTGTCTGTTGATTACTACCTTGCTGAGTCTGATTAGTAGAAGAGGTTTGATTAGAACTTGTTTGTATATAAGTCACTATTGGATTTGTAGATAATTTTTCATCGGTTTGCTTTTCAGAGGCTTTTTTACCCTCTTCTTCTTTAAATTCATTTTTCTCTTTCTGAACTACCTTTACATTTACAACAACTTTACTCTTGTCTATTAAAGGTTCATTTTCCAAAATACCATTTCCCGTAATTCTTACATTAGAAGTAGCTTTTAAATTTACAACTTTTGTATTTGACTCAAGCTTTACCTCTTGTCGGTCCCCATTAATTTCAACATTCTCAAATTGTCCATTTAAAATAACTGTCGAATCTGGTAGATTATTGTCTATTTTAATATTCAAAAATCCTTTACCCGATATTTTTTCTTCCTCTAAGATAGCTCCACTTTTAACAATTACGTTGGGAATATTAGTTTCTCCTATTGCAATAACTCTCACTGTCCCGTTTTTCTTATCTATAATTAATTGTCCTTCTAAGTTAACATTTTCAAGTTTAATACTGTTAATTCCTCCACCTTTTATAAGTATTCTACCTTTAACGTCAACATTTTTAAGATAAACTTCACCCTCACCAATACCCTCTGTTAAATACAAATCACCTTCCAGCCTCATATTATTGAGTTGAACATCACTTGTATTGACTACTATATTCCCTTTTACTTGACCTGAATATATTCCTGGTTTGTTCTTCAAATCAGACACTAAATTGTCTAACAATTTAACTGCTTCTCCTCTCGTTAAATAACCAAGAGGATCAATTTTCCTGCCTGGTTTTCCTCTCATGTATCCCAACTGAACTAGTGAGGCAATACTGTCTTTGTATTCCTCAGCTATCTGTTGATAATCACTAAATGCCTCTAATACTTTCTTGTCCCCTGCAGGCAAATCAAAAGCCTTTGCTAAAATATACGCTGCTTCTTGTCTTGTTATATATCCATTTAGTATATAAACATCAACTAGCTCTTGATCAATTAACCCTGCCCCAACTGCCTTTAAAATAAATTCTTTTTGCCAATTTTCTTCTTTAATTGCTTGGTTTAATTCTGGAGGGATATGCTTGTAATTAAAAATTCTACATAGTAATGCTAATAATTCTCCAATTGCTATATTCTTACTGAGTTTTAAAGATCCGTCGGGATATCCTTTTAACACTTCTCTTTCTACCCACTTTTTAGCACTCAAATTTGCCCAATGACTTTCATTATCTACATACGCTAAGGCAGGAATGAAAAACGAAAAAATTATGCAGAATATTACTGTTATGGCACAAACCTTTACTAAAAATTTTCTTTTTGATATAATCATGTTTTTCCTCCTTTCTACTTGTTTCTTTAAATGTGCAAACTGCTCATTACGAACAGTTGAAAGCTGTTTCTGAATACAAAAGCGTCACTCTCCATCCAAATGGCTTTAGTGTTAATTTTAAAAGACCAATACAAGAATACCCTACACCTAGCAGTAAAGATAATAATTTAAACTTCCATCTTAAATACAACTCTTTTCAAAAGAAAAACTGGAGACTTAATATTGTTTGAAACAATAATGGTGTATAAGATTTGGTGCTAATGTATTTTGGCTCCTTTTTGCAGCTGGTAAATAGTAATTTTAGGTATGTACGTTCCTTTATTTGTCGAAAATGTTAAATCCACCTCAAGATGTATTCGATAAATTACCAATTTATGGGACCACTTGGCATCATTATCCAAATACCTGAATTTGTAATCCCGTCACCTTAGATATCTCTTTGAGTATATATCATACTCAGCCGTTATGAACATTAATAACAGTTAGGTTATGATAAATCATATAATGTGAATTTAGGTAATGCCTTGGAATAAATAATTTTATTTATCTTCGAATCGTGATTTTCTGTAAGATTATCATTCGATGACAGTGAATAATAAAAGAAAAATGATAAAACACACAACTAAACATAACGCTTTCTTAAAATTTTTTAACATAATGATAACCTCTTTTATTTTAATTTTTTCTAAAATAATTTTTAAATAACTAAACTATGTAGTTTTATTATATAAATTTTTTATAAACTTGTCAATATATTTTTTAATTTTTTTATTTATTGTCTACCTTTATTTTAGCTTTTTTTAAAATAATATTTAAAATTCTACTTTGTGCTTTAAGTTGCTTTTTGTTTTAAAATGATGTAAAATAAAAAAGGTTTCTCCTTAAATAAATTCAAAAAATTCAAGGGTGGCAAGACATATGAAACAAATAGACAATCTCAAAGAAGCAAAAATTCTCTTTGAAGCTTTATCATCTGATGCAAGATTAGAGATTATAAACCTTCTAAGCAAACATCGCGAAATGAATATGAACGAAATTGCACAGAAATTGGGGCTCACAAATGGCGCGGTTACTCAACACATGAAAAAGCTAATTGCTGCTGGGATTGTTACAATCAGTGCAGCTGCAGGAAAACATGGCAATCAAAAGATTTGCCGTCTTGTTGAAGACAAGATAATTATTAACATTGTCACAAAGCATCCTCAAAAATTATATGAGTGCGAAATCAAAGTCGGTAATTATTCTATCTTTGAGGTTTATCCAACCTGCGGACTTGCTACAAAAGACAAGTTAATCGGAGAGGTGGATGACCCCAAATACTTTGCTCATCCTGAACATGTTAACTGTGATATTATCTGGTTTACAAAAGGTTACGTAGAATATATAATCCCCAATTTTCTGCGTCAAAATCAAAAAGCTGTTGAAATTCAGATTTCATTTGAAATTTCTTCAGAAGCCCCAGGTGTTAGTGAAAACTGGCCTTCAGATATATACTTTTACTTAAATGGAGTTGAGCTTGGTTACTGGACAAGTCCAGGGGATTTTGGAGGAGAGACTAAAGGAATCTTTACACCTGACTGGTGGTTTCCTAACTGGAATCAATATGGTCTTTTAAAACTTCTTTCAGTTTCAGAAGATGGAACCTATATAGATGGATTTAAAATTTCTAATGTTACTATAAAAGATATTGATATTGAGTCCAAAAATGAAATAAGGTTCAGAGTTGCTGTACCTGATCACGCAAAGAACATTGGAGGAGTTACTCTTTTTGGAAGAAATTTTGGAAACTATGACCAGGATATAAAGTTCCGAATATTTTATGAGGAAGTATAAAACAAAAGAGGGGATTTTCCCCTCTTTTGAACTTTCATGTTTTTAATTACTTTCTATGTAAACTATGAAGCTCTTACAACTTTTTTCAAAAACCGAATATCAATTTCATGCTCAACTGACATGTCACGTAAATATTCAAATCCTTCTTTCAATCTTCCGGTCTGCTGCTCTAAATTGTCAAATCTCTTGTACACCTCATCTCTGAACATAATCATCTCTGTTCGAAATTCTGTCAAGAATGCAACCTGGTCATATACAGCATTCATTCTTCTTGTCAGTTCTTTGTTACTTTCTTTTAATATAACAATATCTTGTTTAATAACCAGAACATCTTGCTCAAGCTTTGCAACTCTTTGCTCCACTATATCAAGTCTTTGCTCAACCATATCAAGCCTTTGCTCAACCTTGTCAAGCCTTTGCTCAACTTTGTCAAGCCTTTGCTCAACCTTGTCAAGCCTTTGCTCAACTTTGTCAAGCCTTTGCTCAACCTTGTCAAGCCTTTGCTCAACTTTGTCAAGTCTTTGCTCAACTTTGTCAAGTCTTTGTTCAATCTTATTTAATCTTTCCTCGATAACATCAAGTCGCCCATTAATCTTTTCAAGATTTGCAACTATAGCTTGTAAAACATCATTTTCTGGCATTTTTGCCTCCTGAGTTTTAAAATTTTATAGTAAGATTATATCACATTTTTTCTAACAATTTTCTTGTATTTTACTCCATATCTTTCATAGCCTGGATCTGGTCTCTTGCAAGTTCAAGAATGTGAGGATTGTTTCGAGCTTCTTTGCTTGATATAAGCCTTGAAAACCATTTTCTTGCCTCGTCAATTTCACCTACTCGTCTCGAAAGCTCACCTATCAAATACATAACAGTAGCCAAATCTATTTCATCAGTTGATCCTTCCTCATGTTCAAATGCATCCTTATATGTTTGAAGAGCAAGTTTTTGAAATTCAAGTTCCTTCTCCTTATCTTGACTTAGCCTGTAGAGCCATGAAATTCTTAGTAAAATTCCTGCAACCTCATATTTGTTGACTTTTCTCTTAGATGTTGCTGTAATCAAAGCTAACTTGTACAATGTAATGGCATCATCTACAGTCCTTTCAAATGGAATTTCTCTTTTTACCCACTTTGAAGAAACTTTTTCTTTTAATGATTCTATATCCCATTTTGTAAGTTTTCCAAAATTTTTACTAAGTGCTGCATAACCACATCCCCCGCAGACAATAACATCATACAAAAGAGGATTGATGCCCTTGTAGTAAACACAAAGGTCAGTATCCCTATCTTCTACATAAATTGCTGAACTTTTTACAAACGGTGCTTTGATTGGGCTGCCACATACAGGACACTCTAATGTCTTTTCATAAATGTCCATTTTTCTTATCCTCTCCCCTTACTCATAAACAGATGAAGAGACAGTCTCTTTCGGTTTTGTTCCAACCAGTATCACAGCATTTACAGGTTTATAATAGTCATAAGACAAAAACTTCTTTTCTATTAACTTACCATCTTTATAAACAAGCATATATGTCTTTACCTTCAAGCCATTCTGAGGTTTATTGGAAAGCTTTTTTACTCCTTGAGGAAGTGTTGGATCATTTTTGTAGACTTTTTTATAAGGTACCTTTTCAATTATTTCCGATTCGAATTTTACAATTTCAGCCTTATGATTGTTTTTGCCATAGAGGTTGACTGTCACAGTATTTTTGGATGTATAACTTTCAACATAGATAGGCGCATTTGTAGTGTTCTTGAATTTAAAATCTATTGAACCTGAAGCAATTGTTGCATCCCTGCCAGGCGGCACATACGAAATCAGAGCTGAATGTGGTACTCTTTCCACAACCTTCAGCTGAGCCATCAAAACAGCATTGTACAAAGTTGTTGCTATTTGACAAAGCCCGCCACCAACACCATCTACAAACTCATTATTGACTATTACTTTTGCAATTTTGAAACCATTCTCAACTGTTACAGGTCCAATTGCCTTTGACAACGAAAATATTTCGCCCGGCATTAATAATTTACCATTTATCTTTTGTGCAGCCACCCTTATATTTTCGCTTCTTGCAACATTTGAACTATCAAACTTGGTGGTAAATGATCCTATTATTTCCTTTACCTTCGAAAGTTCACTTGCTGTGATTCGCGGAACTATTTCTAAAAACTTTGCATAAATCTTGCCTTCTTGCTTGTTTTTAATCATATCTTTTAATTTACTCAAAAGATAGCCATAATCAAGTTTTTTCCCTATTCTCTCTGGAGTTATAACAAACTGGTCTCCTACTTTTTTGATACTTGCATTAACAGGCGATTGATAGTGTGTATTGAAAAGCCCATCTACAAACTTTTTGAGTTTATCTTGGTCATACTCAAAATTAAGTCTTATTATAACTGGATTTTCATAAACCTTTTTTATCTCTTTAAACCGTGTTGCAAGGTTACCCTTTCTGCCAATTGAATATGCCTTTTCTACTGCCTTGTCTATATCCATCTTTACTCCAAGTGAAGAATATTCAAGAAAATAGCTTTTGTCTTCAACTATAACTTCAATTTTTTTGTTCTGCAGTGGCTCAAAATAGGTCTTTTTTAAAAGCTCAAAAGCCTCTTCTGTGGTAAGTCCACCCAAATGAACACCCTCAACGTAAACACCCTTATAAATCCTATCTGTGTCAAGAACTTTTGTAACATTGTTATAAAGACTATATCCCAAAACTGTGCTTGCTATCAAAAGTATTACTATAATCCCAATTAATATATACCTTCTCACCCCAAATTTTACCCCCGTCCAGCAATTGCTTCAAAGCCCTTTTCAAGAGCCAAACAGTTTAAATTATAAACTTCCTCTGTTTTTGAAAACTCTCTCAATACATCTTTTGCCTCATCAAATGAAAAATTCTGCTTTATTGCCAAATATGCGCCAAACATTACGATGTTTGTAACTCTAACATTTCCTACACTTGAAGCAATCTCAGTTGCGGGAATATAATAAACACTTACATCATTTCTATTTACACATATATCCACAAGAGAATTGTTTACAAGTAAAAGTCCATTTCTCTTTATTGCAGGTTCAAATTTTTCAAGCGATGGTTTATTTAAAACAAATAATGTATCGGGATTAAACACAACAGGAGAACCAATCATATCACTTGAGATTATAACACTGCAGTTTGCTGTTCCACCCCTCATTTCAGGTCCGTACGATGGGAGCCATGACACATTAAACCCCTTTTTCATTCCAAGATGGGCAAATACCTGGCCTAAAAAAAGAACACCCTGACCACCAAATCCTGCAATTAAAATCTCCTCTGTCATCTTCAAATTCCCCTGCCTTTATCCTTGAAAATTCCCAAACTGTAGTATTTTAGTACCTCATTTTCTATTCTCTTCATACTCTCACAAGGCGAAAGTCCCCAGTTTGTAGGGCAGTTTGAGAGCACTTCTATAATAGAAAAGCCTTCATTGTTCATCTGAACTTCAAAAGCTCTTTTTATCGCTTTTTTCGTAAACTCAATATTCTTCAAATTATGTATTGAAGTTCTTGCAACAAAGGCAACACCATCAAGTGGCACAAGCATTTCACAAAGTTTTATATGATAACCTTGTACTTTTGGGTCACGTCCATATGGAGATGAAACTGTCACCTGTCCAGGAATTGTTGTCGGAGCCATCTGGCCACCTGTCATAGCATAAACTCCGTTGTTGACAAATATAGCTGTAAAGTTTTCCCCCCGGGTTGCTGCATGTATGACCTCAGATGTTCCGATGGCTGCAATGTCCCCGTCGCCTTGATATGAAAACACAAGAGCGTCTGGAATACTCCTTTTTACACCAGTTGCAGCGGCTGTGGCTCTCCCATGAGCTGCTGCCACAAAGTCAAAATTAAAATAGTCATATATAAAAACTGCACAGCCAACAGGTGCAACACCTATTATTTTATTCTCTTTGTAATCCTCGTCAATAACCTCAGCAATCAATCTGTGAATGATTCCGTGACCGCACCCTGGGCAATAATGCATACTTTCTTTTGTCAAACACTCTGGTCTTTTGAACCCCATCCTAATCATCTTCCTCTCAAATTTGGTGTAATCTACTACCTACTTTTTAAGAGAATAATAAAAATCCATTATTTCCTGAATTGTGGGGACCACGCCACCTGTTCTTCCATAAAAATGTACTGTTTTTTTCCCCTCCACAGAAAGCTTAACATCCTCAAGCATCTGTCCCAAATTCATCTCAATGTCAATAAAAAATTCTACTTCCTCTTTTGATGCATAACTTTTTAGCTCATTTTCTGGAAATGGCCAAAGCGTAATTGGCCTTACAAGCCCAACCTTCTCGCCAGCTTGTCTTAACCTGTTTACAGCACTTTTTACAATCCTTGCACACATTCCAAATGAGACAAAAATAACCCTCGCATCGTCTGCCAAGTACTCTTCAACCATTACTTCGTTTTCTTTTATTTTTTTATATTTCTCTCTTAGCTTAAAATTATGCTTTTCAAGTTCCTCTGGAACAATATAAAGCGAATTTGTCACTCTTTTTTCTCTATTCCTGTCACCCGTCACTGCCCATGGTTTTTCTACCTTTTGTGGTTTATAATTTTCGTCAAACTCTACAACCTCCATCATCTGCCCAAGCATTCCGTCACCCAAAATCATGACAGGATTACGGTACTTGTCTGCAAGGTCAAACGCCTTCATTGTGAGCTCTACAGCTTCTTGCACAGAAGATGGAGCAAGCACAATCACCTTATAATCTCCATGTCCGCCACCTTTTGTGGCCTGAAGATAATCAGACTGAGCAGCGTTTATATTACCAAGCCCCGGTCCACCTCTCATAATGTTTACAATTACGCATGGAAGTTCCGCACCTGCTAAATATGATATGCCTTCTTGTTTTAAGCTTATCCCCGGTCCAGATGATGATGTCATAACCCGCTTGCCACAGCTTGATGCACCATATGCCATGTTAATTGCTCCAACTTCGCTCTCTGCCTGGATAAACACACCACCACTTTTTAAAAGCTTTTTAGCCATATACTGTAAAAGTTCTGTCTGAGGTGTGATTGGATACCCAAAAAAACATTCACAGCCAGCTCTTAGTGCTGCCTCAGCAATGGCTTCATTTCCTTTCATAAGAATTTTCAAAGTTTACTCACCTACCTCAAACACTATATCAGGACAAATCTTATAGCAGCTTCCACAGCCAATACATAAGTTTTGGTCTTTTACTTCAACAGGGTTATACCCTTTTTTGTTTATTCTGCTCCTGTCTATATACAAGATTTTCTTAGGACAGATTTCCACACAAAGTCCACAACTTTTGCACTTATCATACTCGATTTTGAGTTTCAACTTTTCAACCTCCAAAATGGCTTCTTATCTTATTATATACCTTTTAATGGCATATACAAGAGAATATTTTTTTATCTCTTCTAAAAGCTCCTCTTCAAATAGATTTTCTTCTACCACAGTAAGAATATAGGGAATATCTTTTTTGTCAGCTACGTTTTGGATAATTTTGAGGCTTCTTATAACATCTTCTGGCTTTGTTTCTGAAAGAAGATGAGAATTATTTATAATAGCTGTAATGTTCATTCCCAAAATTTTTTCAATTTCTTGCATATTCTGTAAAATCTCTTCCTCGTTTGAATTGAACGGCCTGTATATGTTGGCAACATAAAAAACACTGTAACCTTTTTTGTCAAGCAATTCTTTGAACTGACCAACAACTCTACTGCCAAGCTCATCTCCACCTACATCTATTATGTTGACTCCGTTTGAATTGCTCAGCGCTTCAAAGACCCTGCCAGAAAGAACCGGAAGGTCTATGCTTTTGTCCTCAAAGTGTGTAGAAATAAAATTTATATTTTTATTCTCAATAATATGCTTAATACTTCTCAGGTTATAATAAAAATTTATTACATCTGCATCGATTAAATTCACGTTGAAAAACTCCCCAAGCTCTAAAGAAACATTCAGAGCTATCTCACTTTTGCCACTTCCCGCCGTCCCAACAAAGATGTTTGTTTTCCTGTTGACAAAACTCAAAGGTACCGTCATGCACATTCCTTTCACCCTCATCCCCGTCACAAATTCTTCTTAGCAAATCCTTGGTAACATCTCATAATAAAGCATGTCCAAAATTCTCGTGCCGCCAAAGGTGGTTGACAGATATACTCTCTTTTCCATACCCTCTTCTACAGTTCCAATCTCACATGCACACTTATTGTATTTTTTTAAAATCTTAATAGCTTTTTCTTTTTCATCCCTATTTACAATCGCAACAAACCTACCTTCACAAGCAAGATAATAACTATCCAGTCCCAGAATATCGCACAGCGCTTTTACCTCATCTGCAACAGGTATCTTTTCTTCCTCAACTTTTATATCAAAGCCAGACTTTTGGACAATCTCATTTAAAGCTGTGGCAAGCCCACCTCTTGTAAGGTCTTTCATGTACGCAACGTCTACCTCTTGCATCAGCTCTGAAATTACATCGGTTAAAAGCCCACAATCGGATTCTATCCTGTCTTCAAACCCAAGATCTTCATTGTGAGAATATATGCACGCTCCGTGTCTTCCTATATCCCCACTGACAATCACAACTTGACCACTTTTTATCTTTGAAATCGAAGGCATTTTTTTTGCATCTTTTGCAATTCCCAACCCGGTTGTATTTATAAATATTCCATCTGCCGCACCTTTTTCTACCACCTTTGTATCCCCTGCAACAATCTCAACTCTTGCTAAATCAGCGTATTTCTTGATTGACCTTGTAATATTCTCTAAATCATCCATTGAAAATCCTTCTTCGATTACAAAAGAAATGGTAATATATTTTGGTTCAAGTCCTGCAACAGCTAAGTCATTTACTGTCCCACATACCGAAAGCTTTCCAATATCTCCTCCTTTAAAAAAATATGGCTTTACTACAAATGAATCTGTTGATATTCCCACTTTCATACCGTCTAAAGAAAATACTGTTGAATCATCACCGCTTTTCAATATTTCAGAACCAAATATTGGCTTGAAAAGGCCGCCAATCAGCTCATATGTCTGTTTTCCTCCATTGCCATGTTCCTTGCGAATAGTCCTCATCATTTCCACTTCCCATATCTAAAGTATGCATTGCAAGAACCTTCTTGAGATACCATACACGCACCCTTTGGTGTCTGAGGTGTGCACACCTTTTCAAAAAGAGGACATTCAAAGGGCTTTAATTTGCCTGTTAGCACATCTGTACATCTGCAAGCAGAATTAGATAAACTTTCATATTCATATTTAAGCTGGACTGAAAAAGCAGAATACTCACTTTTAAGTCTCAACCCACCCCCCTCAATCAAGCCAAGTCCTCTAAAATACGCATCAGTTCTTTCAAAAAAACTTTCAATATACCTTTTAGCAACTGTGTTACCCTCTTTTTTTACAACTCTCTTGTACTCATTTTTTACAGTAAAATCATTATTTAAGATACTCTGTGTTAAACTTAGCAAAGAAAACAGAATATCATACTTTTCAAATCCAGATATAACAGAAGGAAGCTTAAATTCCTCAACAAACTTAAATCCATCAACACCCAAGATTGTTGCAACATGTCCTGGCAGGATAAGTCCGTCCACTTTTATGTGATCTTTTAAGAGAACTTTTAGCGGCTGGTCAATGGTTTTGAGCTCACATGCAAACTTAACATTCTTCAAATCCTTTTCCAATACCTTTTCCAAGCTCAGAGCAAAGGCTGGAACTGTTGTCTCAAACCCCACTGCAGCAATTATTGCTTCTTCATCTGCAGAGATATTCTCAACAGTATCAACCGGTGAGTACATAATTTTAATTTTGGCGCCTTCTGCTTTTGCCTCAGCTAAAGACATATTCTTTCCTGGAACTTTCAGTAGGTCTCCAAAAGTGTAGATAGTATAGTTCATTTTTGCAAGCTCAATGAGATTATCTATATACCCTTCATGAGTTACGCAAACTGGGCAGCCAGGACCTGAAATAAAATCTATATATCCTTTAAAAAGAGTATGAAAACCGTTTCGGTAAATTGAAACAGTATGGGTGCCACACACCTCAATTATTCTTAGCTGCCTGCCAATCTTTTCAATGTTGTTTTTTATTGTGTTAACAATAGCATTTACAGCTTCAAGAGTTTGCATCTCTTACCTCACCAAAAAGTTTTTCTATTTCCTCGGCTTCTTTTTCATCTATTTTTTCAATTGCAACTCCTGAGTGAATAAGTAAATAATCACCCTCAGCAAGCTCTTTTATGAGAGACACATTTACAGTTTTCTTCAAACCTAAATAGTCAACAATAGCTTTCTTGCCATCTTCTAAAATTTCAATCACTTTTGCAGGATAGCCTAAACACATATTTTTAAAACTCCCTTAACAATTTTTTAATAATTGGATTGTATAATATACTTGTCCAGCTGAAATTCCCCCATCGTTTATAGGGAAAAAAGAATTAAAATACACCTTAAAGTGCTCTTTCTCAAGCATAGACACTGTCTTTTCAAGTAAAAGTCTGTTTTGGAATACTCCACCAGATAGTACTACAATGTCTTTATTATAATTTTCTCTCAACCTCTTTGCCACTTCAACAACTATTTTTGCAACGGTGTTGTGAAATTTCGCAGAAATCAAGCTTCTGTCAGCCTTTCTTTTAATATCATTAATGATTTGTTGTAATATATACACAATATCTATTTCAATTTCATATTCAAAATTCATAACAAAATCATAAAACCCTTCTTCTGTCTTATCAGCAATACTTTCTAAAACCATTGGAATCTGTGCTTCAAAATTGTTTTTCTCACCACACCTTAAAAGCACACCAACAACATCAAATATTCTTCCAAAACTTGAGCAAAGAGGGTAATTCAGTAACCTTGCTGCCTTTACAATTTTTGAAAGAAAATTAGAATTTGCAAAATATTCCTCTGCAAAGCTTTTATCAATTTCATATGCAAAATAGTATGCCAGTCTCACAGGTTCTTTTATAGATTTTTCTCCACCCACTAAAGAATAGTATTTCAAATGAAATACCCTTTTCACATTGCTTTTATCAATTAGAAATCCTTCACTTCCCCATATGTTCCCATCCAATCCCAAGCCTGTTCCGTCAAATGCAAAGCCTATACAGCTATCTAAATTATTTTCAAGCATACATGAAAACACATGAGCTATATGATGCTGAACATACACAATTTTTTTGCTATTTTTTAGAGCAATATCCTCGGCAAGGACGGTTGAAAAATAGTTTTTGTGCAAATCACAGACAATATAATCATATTCTACGTTGTAAAGAAAAAGCAGGTCACTTAGCGCAGACTTGTAAAAGTCTATATACTCTTTTGTGTCAAGGTCACCCAGGTATTGACTTACAATAACCTCATCGTCTTTTTTTAAAGCAACTGTAGCTTTTTCATGACCTCCTAACGCTAATATATTTTTTTCTACAAATTGTGTTGAAGAAAGTTTTAGTCTCAGAGGAGCAAAACCTCTTCCTGGCCTTGTCAGCACAAATTTATCTTTTACTACAAAACCAACACTGTCATCGCACCTTCGAACTATTTTCCTGTTGTGATAAAGCACATAGTCACAGATACCCTCAAGTTTGTAAATAGCCTCGCCTTCGTCAATAATCATTGGGATTCCTGAAAGGTTGGCAGAGGTTGCAATTAAAAAGTCTCTGCCAGTTTTTTTTAGAATATAGTCCAAAATAGGGGTGTAGGCCCTCATTATACCAAGGGTGTGAAGATTGCCATTCACGTGCGAAAAATGCTCAGTCTTTTTTTCAAAAAGAATTATAGGACATCGTGGAGAAGAAAAAATATTTTCTTCTATCTTATTGACATGGCAATATTTTTTTACTACTTCAATGTCCCGAGCAACAAGTGCTAAAGGCTTGCCTTCTCGTCTTTTGGTTTCAAATAGTCTTTTGACTATAGTTTCATTGTACGGATCACACACCAAGTGAAAGCCGCCTATTCCTTTTATTGCGACTATATATCCCTCTAAAATTTTTTGAGAAACAAAATCTAAAAGTTCTATTGCCTCTCCATGGATATGTTTTTTTTCAGCGAATGAAAAAAGAAAAAGTCTTGGTCCACAAACTTGGCAGGTTGTTGACTGTGCATTGAATCTTCTGTTGTCTGGAGTAGAGTACTCCCTTTCGCACTCATTGCAAAACTTAAATTGCTTCATAGATGTATTTTCTCTATCATATGGCAAAGTCTCAATAATTGTGTATCTTGGTCCACAGTTTGTACAGCTAATAAATACATTGTGATAGTGTCTGTGAGATTCATCATAAAACTCTTTTCTACAATCCTCACACACCCCTAAGTCATAAGGCAGAACTGTTGAAATCCTATTTTTTTCACTTTCAACAATGTAAAATCCTTTTTCACTTTCTACCGGTTCAATCTCATAAACCTCTATTTCTTCCAAATAAGCATTTTTAGGAAGGTTGGCTATAATATACCGTGTTATTTGCTCTGAAGTTGTATCCCCTTGAAACTCTGCCAAAACGCCTTCACCAGTATTTTTAACGAACCCGGTAAGTCCAAGTTTTCTTGCAATACTATAAATAAAGGGTCGGAAACCGACCCCTTGCACAAGTCCTTTGAACATAAATCTGTACCTTTTCATAAGCATTTTCCCCTACTTTTTGAAATATGAATCTAAAAGGGTATAAAAGTAATTAATAATATCTTCCGAACCTTCTTTTGTCTTAAACGATACCTCAAACAGTTTTAAATCTTTGTCTTTTATAGCTTCTAAACCCTTTTTGTATCTTTGCATATCAAAACCAATGGCATCCACTATATCAATCTTTGATAGAACAACAATATCAGCTTTTTCAAACATTATAGGATATTTATATGGCTTGTCATCACCCTCTGCAGCAGAAGATACAACAACCCTCAAATTCTCTCCCAAATCAAACGAAGATGGACAAATGAGATTGCCAATGTTTTCAACAAAGATCACTGTTTTAGAAAAAGGCTTAATAGTATCTATTGCTTCTGCAATACTGTCTGCAACTAAATGGCAAGCACCACCTGTGTTTATCTGCAAAACTTTAACTCCATAGCTTGCAATTTGCTCGGCATCAATTGTTGATGCAACATCACCTTCAATCACTGCAATGTTAAATGTATCTTTAAGATTTTCTATCATGCACTTAATGAAAGATGTCTTACCTGCACCAGGTGACCCCATCACATTTATAATATACCATTTATTCTCAACTGCTAACCTTCTTATATTGTCGGCTGCGTTTTGATTCCGCTCTAAAATGTTTTTTATTACCTTTATTTCCATCTCAATCATCTACCTCTATAGACTCAATATAAAATTCCTTGCCGTGTTCAGTAAGTTTACCTAATACCAAACATCTTGGACAGGTAAAGTCTTTTGTTCTTTCAAAATATTCACCGCATTTTTGACAGTACAAAAGAGCCTTTTTAGTAACTATTTCAAGTTGAGCACTTTCTAAGATTGTTCCTCTTGTTAGGATGTCAAAATAAAATTTCAGCGACTCGTCAATAATTCCACTAAGTTCGCCAACTACAACTTTAATTCTTGTGACCCTTTTAAAACTGACATCTTTTAATTCATCTTCTGCAATCTTTACAAGTTGCTGTGTAACAAAATACTCATGCATTTTATCATTTTCCTTCCAATTGTACTTTGGGCTTAAGCCAAAGTCTCCTATTTAACCTTTAGTTGCAGCAGCCTGTGCCTTTGGCTGCACCTCATCTTTTACTTCCTGCTTTTTGATGTAAAACTCTTTATAAGTGGTTGGAACGTTAAATTGCTCTTTTGAAATTAAACACTTTTTAGGACAGGACTCAACACATACATTGCAGAGTACGCACTTGTACTGATTTAGCTGCCATGTCCTTGAATTTCTATCCACCACTATCGCATTTGAAGGACATTTTCTCTGGCAGATACCACAAAAGATACATTTCTCTATCTCTATCTCAAGACTTCCTCTTGTATCTTTAAAAAATGGTCTCTTTTCTTTCGGATAAAGCCTTGTTGCAGGCTTTGAAAACAAGTTATCTAAAACATTTCTAAGCATCCCAAACATTTTACCATCCCTCTTTTACAAAAACTTTTTTACCTTTCGGTACACGAAATACATGGATCAATTGTTAAAACAAGCATTGGAACTTCTGCAAAATCTACACCTTGAAGCATCTTCACAAGCGCAGGAATATTTGCAAATGTTGGTGTTCTGATTCTGAGTCTTTCCAAGTTCTTTGTCCCGTTTGCCTTTATATAATATACATCTTCTCCTCGTGGCTGTTCAACCCTTGAAATAACCTCACCGTTTGGAAATCCTTTAACCGGCGTTGAAATTTCGCCTTCTGGCATCTTAGAAATAGCTTGACGAATAAGGTCAATCGACTGATAGCATTCACGAAGTCTAACTTTCAGCCTTGCATAGCAGTCTCCATCGTTTTCTATGACTGGTTCAAAGTCAAGTTCACCATATGCTGCATATCCAAGGGTTCGCAGGTCCATACTGATTCCACTTGCCCTTGCCATTGGTCCTACACAGCCAAGTTCATAAGCTTCTTGCTTGGTTAAAACACCTACACCTACAAGTCTTTTCTTGACTGTATAATCGTTCAAAAATGAACCTTCAATTTTCTTTAGTTCCTCTTCCAATTTTGCAAGGTTATCTAAAATGAACTTTTGCTTATCAAGGTCTATATCTCTTCTAACCCCACCAATTATATTTGTGGAAATTATAACTCTTGAACCTGCTGTTGCTTCCATAAGGTCCATCACAAGCTCTCTATTTCTCCAGCACTGCATAAAAAGGCTCTCAAACCCGAAAGCATCAGCCAATAGCCCAAGCCACAAATGATGACTGTGAAGCCTGTGAAGTTCTGCCCAAATAACTCGCAAATACCTTGCTCTGTCGGGCACTTCAATGCCCATTAGCTCTTCAATTCCCTGGCAATAAGCCAAAGCCTGTTGAAAACTGCATATACCACAAACTCTTTCAACCACATATATGTTCTGATTTATATCCTTTTCCTCAGCAAGCTTTTCAAGTCCTCTATGAACATAACCTATTGCAGGTATCGCTTCAACAACTTTTTCGTCCTCTAAAACAAGCCTAAGCTGCAGAGGTTCCGGCAAAACAGGATGCTGTGGACCAAACGGAACTATTGTTCTTTTCCCCAAAGCCTTCTTACTCTCCTTTCTTTACTTTTACAACTGGCTTTTTGCGCATAGGAGATTCTAACTCTTCTGTTATCATGAACTTTCCTTCGTAATCAATCAAAAGATTTTCAAATTCTATGCCAAACAAATCTTTTATCTCATTTTCAACAAACACAGCTGCAAAATATATGTCTGAAATAGAAGGAACTTTTTCTTCAGACGCTATAGTAACTCTTATATTTGTTAGTTGGTAATCCTTATCAAAGTGATAGATTATATCAAATCTTCCATCGCCCAAATCAACACATGTTGCTGTGACAAATCTATACCCATCTGCTTTTAAGGCTAAAACTTCTTTCCTCAAATCCTCTTTCTGAAGTTCTTTAAGATTTTGCAACATTCAAAATCTCACCCTTTTTCATATTCTTTTTCTTCTCTTCTAAAAGCTGTGCAGCTTTTAAGATTCCTTCCATGATAGCTTCTGGTCGCGGAGCACAGCCAGGAACGTATACATCAACAGGAACAACTGTATCGGCACCGCCAAGGGTATTGTAACATTCTTTGAATATCCCACCGGAGCACGCACATGCTCCAATTGCTACAACAGCTTTTGGATGTGGCATCTGATCATATATTGTCTTTAAAACTCTTGCATTTCTGTGGTTAACAGAACCTGATACAACCAATATATCAGCATGTTTTGGATTACCTACATTTATAATTCCAAATCTCTCGACATCATATACAGGTGTTAAGGTTGCCAGTATTTCTATATCACAGCCGTTGCAGCTGTTACAATCATAGTGAACAATCCATGGAGACTTTTTCAATGCCTTTCTGAATAACACTTTTTATTTTCACCCCTGTTTTTTATAATAACCTATACTTTATATATACCCAAATGAGATTGACAAGCGCAAAACCAAATGCTACTGACCAAGTAAGTCGTAGCATTATCTTCCATGTAAGCCTTGCTGAGATGTTGTCAATCACAATCTCTAAAAAGTAGCAAATCAGAATTGCTGCTATTGCTACAAAGATATTTTTTGCAAAAAATAACCATACAAAAAGAAGTAAAAGTACAAGTTCGTACCAGTGACCAAGCTCAATCAAGCCAAGAACAGGTCCTGCAAACTCTGTTGTAATACCTTTTACAAGTTCTTGATGACCATGGTGTGAAGTTGATAAATCAAATGGAGATTTTCGCAGTTTGATAGTTAAAACATAGCTGAATGCTATGAAGATAAATGGTAAATCTAATATCAACAAACTATTGTGTTTCAAAATATCTTTTATATTGAAACTTCCAGTTACAAAGTAAATTGCTACTATCATAGCAATTAAAACAGGCTCATATGCAAGTACAGATATCAATTCCCTGTGAGCACCTATCCTTGAATATGGCGAATTTGTTGCCATTGCTCCAAGAATGAGCGCTGTTGTAGCAAATGCAAGAATAAATAAAATCAAAAGAAGGTCCATCTTAAGCACAAACATCACAACTGCAACAATGTTAAATACCAAGAACAAAAATGCATACAAAATCTGAGTGCTCGAAACAACAATGGTCTCTTTTGAAAATAGTTTAAAAAGATCATAAAAAGGCTGCAGAATAGGCGGTCCAAACCTGTTCTGCATCCGCGCAGTTATTTTTCTATCAATTCCTGTTATAACTCCACCAACTAAAGGTGCAACTATAACAGTTGCCAGTGTAATCCATATTTCTTTCACTTTAAAATCACCCCAAACATTATTGCGATTAATGCCATTGAAAGCACATTTATAATAAGTGTTACTGTTCTCTCATTTGTCAGTGTCTCAAAATAATAATTTTTGAATTCAAACGGCACAACTTTATCTTTTTCACCTCTGAAAGCAAAATTGTCCGAGTTTTCACATGACATATACACAGGCACATATCTTTTTGGCTTAAATAACCTATATATTAGAGCTCCCAAAACAACTGCTGCTATCAGTACACCAAAAAATACAAGCGGATTAAATCCAAAGAAATCTTTCACATACAATTCTTTTATATTTCTGCTGCTAACTCCTGAATACCTTGCAAATGAAGATTTGAAAAACGGCACAACAAATGTATTTGTAAACTGTATCAAAAAGATGTTTACCAAAACTACCAGTATTGAAATAGTCGTCAACGGAATATGCTTTACAAATTCAAATTTTTCTATCTTATTTTTATCCTTTCCATCAGAAAGAATCTTGCCTATAAACTTTGTCCAGAAAACAACCGTAAAAGCACTTCCCAAGATTATTTCAA
>Ga0272449_1001171_pt1 | contig 27859 bp, 20 predicted proteins | sample YNPCB0241_FD_198679 | JGI IMG/M metagenome (GOLD analysis project Ga0272449, IMG submission 198679) | Hot spring sediment microbial communities from Yellowstone National Park, WY, United States - YNP-CB-024-1 | ecosystem: Environmental > Aquatic > Thermal springs > Hot (42-90C) > Sediment... | reverse complement strand
TCCGGATGGAGGAGGATGTCCCCCTTGTGGTCCCGGAGGTCAACCCGGAGGACGCCTTCCGTCACCGAGGCATCATCGCCAACCCCAACTGCTCCACCATACAGATGGTGGTGGTGCTCAAGCCCCTACACGACGCGGCCCGCCTGAAGAGGATAATAGCAACCACTTTCCAATCGGTTTCGGGAACCGGGAAGGCGGCGGTGGAGGAGCTCAGGGCGCAGACCGCCGATGTGCTGGAGGGCAAGACGCCCGTACCCGAGGTCTATCCGCACCAGATAGCCTTCAATTGCCTGCCCCACATCGACGTCTTCTTGCCCAACGGCTACACGAAAGAAGAGATGAAGATGGTGAACGAGACCCGCAAGATCATGGGCTTGCCCGGGTTGGCGGTGACGGCCACCACGGTGAGGGTGCCCGTCTTCGTGGGTCATTCCGAATCCGTCTACGCGGAGTTCGAGGAGGCCATCGATGCCGAGCGGGCCAGGGAGATACTGCGGGGGGCCCCGGGAGTGGAGGTGGTGGACGACCCCTCCAGGAGCGCGTACCCCCTGGCGGTGGAAGCGGCGGGCAAGGACCCGTGTTTCGTGGGTAGGATCCGGGGGGACCTCTCCATCGAGAACGCCCTAAACATGTGGATAGTGGCGGATAACCTGCGCAAAGGGGCCGCCCTGAACGCAGTTCAGATAGCGGAGCTGGTGCTGGGAAGGTCATGAAGTCAGCGAGCATCTCCCGCGGGGAGATGGCAGAGGCCCGTTCGGGCCACGATAAACAGGGGGTCGGGACCTCACCTTCGTCGGGATGAACCGGGAACCTGGGTCACGAAACGGGGAAAGACGGGGGTTGCGTTGTGCCTACCACCCGGAACGCAACGCAGATGCGGTATGCGTGGGGTGCGGCCTACCCCTGTGCAGGGAGTGCAAGAGAACCAGCGGGATCTATCACCTTTGCCCCTCCTGCCTCTCCCGGATTTCCGCCCTCCCCTATGCAGCGACCCACCTCCCTGCTCCGGTCCCCCCTCCTGGCTTCGGTGCACACCCGGGCCCGGCCCATCCCTACCCCCCGGCCCCTTGGGCTGCGGGGTTGCGACCGGGGGAGCCCAGGGACCTGGACCCTAGGGAGTTGCGGTGGAGGCAAAAGGACTGGAACATCACCGAGGTGATGCTCGCCCTACTCCTGCTGTTCGTGGTTTATGGAGCCGCCGGGGCCGTGGTGGCCTTGGCCTTCGGGAGATCCCTCATGGCTAGCTCCCTCTCCTACATCTTGGTGTTCTGTCCTCTGGTGTTGGCTTGCACGGCTTGGATCCTGAGGCGGCATGGTAAGTCCCTCGGCATCCTGGCGGATTCGCCCTTCCCCTGGAACAAGGTCCTACTTTACGGGCTGGTCGGCGCCCCCGTGTCCCTTGCCACGAGCTACGGGGTCCTTTTCTTGATCCTCATGGTCATTTACGCCCTGGCCGGCCGCATACCCGAGCAGCTCAGGGGAGGGGAACTCCCCACCTCGGGACCGGCGGCCCTGGCTCTGACCGTCTTCGTGGTGGTGGTCCTGGCCCCCGTTTTCGAGGAGACCTTTTTCCGGGGGCTACTCTATCCCACCCTCAGGAATCGCCTCGGAGTATGGGGGGCGGTGCTCTTGAACGGCCTGATCTTCGGGGTCCTTCACTTCCAGCCCCTTTACATGCTCTCCCTCTCCCTGGTGGGTGCGATACTGGCCTACCTCTACGAGAAGACGGAGAGCATCGTGGCGTCGATGCTCGCCCACGGGCTTTACAACGCGCTGGTGGTGTTGATCTCCCTCCTACTTAGGTGGAACCTGCTCTGAAGGGTCCGCCTACCTACCCCTCGGCGAACAAAGCATCGGCGGGGAGTCGCGGGCGGATTATATAATCGGGTCAGCGGGGGACCGCGAGGCTTTAGTAACGGCGGGTGAAACGGGAGGTGGGCCATTGAGGTGCCGCCGCTGTGGCGAGGAAGCCCCCGAGGGCTCCAGGTTATGCATGTTCTGTGGAGAGAGGCTCGACCGGGAGGAGGACGCGGAACGACGCGAAGACACATCGGGGGAGCAGCGGACCTCCTTGGTCGGTGCGGGAGGAGTTGATGCGGCGGGGGGACACGCCCCGGCGGAACCGTCTGGCCAAGGGGAAGGGGTTCCCGGCAGTGCCCGCACGGCAGAGGGTGGCCCTGAGGCCCAGGCGATGGATCTTTATCTCCCGCCGGAGGCGGACACCCCCCCGGGGTTTAAGGGCGATGGGTCTCCGGCGGCGCCCTCAACGCCCTTCGTCGAAGGAGGGGCCGAGGGAGGGGCGATAGAGCCGGACAAGACCGTGGCTATGGGCCCGGTGGCGGCGGGAGACACCCCCCCCGGCCCCTCCAGGACCTCCGTTAGGACTTTGATCTGCCCGGAATGCTATGCGGAAAACCCCGTCTTCAACCGCTTTTGCCAGGAATGCGGCAATCCCCTGCCCTCCCTCCCCGTGGGGAGTGCAGGCCCCCTCGCCGGAGCCCCCGCGCCCCAGCTGAGTCCCCGGGAGACCCTCATCCTTCCCGCCGGGCAACAGCCGGGCGGGGGGGAACTCCCCATGTCGGCGGGCCCGGAGGGGGGGCCGGGGAAGGCAAGCTGGGCCTCCTCTTTCGGCCCGGCGGACCTTCTCTGCGCCCTGGCCCTGGTGGCGGGGGTGCTGGCCCTCACCCCGATTTTCCGGTGGAAGAAGGGGCTGGAGTTCGGCATCTTCTCCCATCACGGATCTTTCGTTCCCGGGGGCAGCGGGCTTTTCGGCGATACCAGGGCGCTGGGAGGTCCCGGGATCCTCCCCTACCAAGGTTGGGAGTTCCTCACGGTGGGGTTTGTTCTGGCCCTTGCCCTGGGGTTGGCCCTCGCCTTTCTATTGGCGAGGGCGGGAAGAGGACCCATGTACCTCCTTTCCGGGTGTATCGCCCTTTTCCCCGCCGCCTATGTGCTTTTCCAGGGGGCGTTGCCCTTGAGGCAACAAGGTATCAGCATCAGGCCCCCAGTGGGAGTGGGACAGGTGTTGTTCGGCGGCCCGGATAACGCGGGGGCCGGGCCGGCCTTCTGGGTCGCCCTGGGGGCGGGGTTGCTTCTCCTGCTGGCGGGTTTCCTCGCCCCTCCCCGCGGATGGGGAAGGCTCCTCACTTTCCTAGTCTTCGCCCCCCTGGTGATCCTGTCCGCTTTCTTCTGCGCCGCGTGTTACAACTGGAACCTCTTCATCGCCGGTGAGGCGGGGGCCTGGCCAGGGAGAGCGAGGGGGCTGGCCATCATGGCCATGATCGGGTGGATTTGACAAGACAGCGTCGGTTTGGGGAAGAGATGGGATTCCCTTCCTGTAAAAGCGAAGTAACTTTGAGTCCGGCAAGGAAGCCTGCCATGTACTCGGGACCGTTTTCCGGTAGGCTGAAGGCGGCCATCCTGGTGGCGATGCTCCTGGGCTTGATCTCGGCCTCCGGAGGGTGTTTCCACCGCGAGGTGGGTGGGGTTGAGGTGGGAGAGGCCACCCGGGGGCGGATATCCCGTTTCGTATCGGCCACGGGGGTGCTGGAACCGGCAGACCCGGTCTACGTGTTTTCTCCCGTGGACGCCACCATCGCCTCCCTGGAGGTGAAAGACGGGGATTTCGTGGAGGCAGGCAGGGTGTTGGCCCGCTTCGACGTGGAAAAACTGAAGGAATCCCTGGCCTCGGCCAGGGCGAGCTACCTCGCCGCCGGTTCCCTGGGTGACGTGATAGCGGCCCAGCACCAGTTGGCGGGGGCAGTGAGTCAAAACCTGGAAAGACTTTCCAATTATTACGCCACGCTGGTGAAGGAGATGGGGACGGTGGCCAGGACAGTAGTGGAGACGATACCCCTCGTTTTCCCGTACCTGCCTCCGGAGGTCCGGAACCAGGCGGGTGAGCTTTACGGGACATTGAGCAAGGAACTGGAGGAAATAGCTCTGATGGGGCTCCCGCAGGTCTCCCTCCAGGTCCCCGGCATGCCCTCCTCGGCCGCGGAAGCCTCCTCCGCGGCCAGGGAAGCGGCGAGTTACCAGCTCAAGAGGCTGAGCGAGGCACTGCGGAAGCCCTTCCTCGCCTCTCCCGTGGCGGGGCACGTGGTCTTTCTCCAGCCGTCGGCGGGCTTGACCTCCCAGCTTTTGGGCGGCCTGGGCGGCCTGGGGGGCCTCGCCTCCATGCTTTCCTCCTTCGCCGGCTTTGCTGGAATCGACCTGGGGAGCCTTTTCCAGGGGTCCGAGGGGGGAGAGCTGAGGGAGGGGAGCAAAGTCGCGGCGGGAAGCCCTGTATTCCAGGTGGTGGACCTGCGGGAGATGAAGGTGAAGGTACAGGTGGAGGAGGCTGACGCACTCCTGGTGAGGAAAGGTCAGGAAGTGAGGGTTTACCTGGACGCCCTCCCGGGGAAGTCCTTCGCCGGCCGGGTGGAGTCGGTGGGGATGAGGGCAGAGAAGGGAAGCAGCGGCAACACCGTGTTCCCGGTCTACGTCCGCCTGGAGAGGACGGAAGAGGAGCTGCGAATAGGCCTGAACGCCACCGTGGACCTGGAGGTGGAGAGCAGGGAAGGAGCGGTGGTGATCCCCCTCGGTGCCGTGGTGGAGGCGGATGGAAGGAATTTCGTTTACGTGGTGGTGGACGATAAGGCGGTTCTCCGGGAGGTCTTCCTCGGCATCAGGGAAAGGGACATGGTGGAGGTGGTGTCCGGGCTGGAGGAGGGGGAGAGCCTGGTGGTGGGGGAAGTACACAAGGTCAAGGAGGGCATGAGAGTCCGCTAGGGGGTTACCGTCGGGCAGATGGCGTCCGTCGATTTCGCCCGCTGGATCCGGGAGTACGCGGAGTCCCGGGGTAAGGTCACCAGGCTGGTCCACGTGGCGCTCATCCCGGAGAGGAAAGCCTCGCTGGTGAAATTCCCTCCGTTCCTGCATCCCAAGGTAAAGGAGGCCCTAGAGTCCCTAGGAATCCGGGGGCTCTACCCCCACCAGGAGAAGGCCCTGCGCCTGGCGGTGGAGGGACGCCACCTTATCGTGGCCACCGGCACCGCCAGCGGCAAGAGCCTCTGTTACCAGGCCCCTGCCCTGCAGCTCATGCATACCGACCCCACGTCCCGCTTCCTCTTCCTATATCCCACCAAGGCCCTGGCCCAGGACCAGCTCCGCGCCATGCGAGAGCTGGCGGGGAGGGAGGGCGCCTGCGCCACCTACGACGGGGATACCCCTGGCGACTTGAGGTCTTGGGTAAGGAGGGAGGCGAGGGTGGTGCTTTCCAACCCCGACATGCTCCATTACGGGATCCTCCCCCACCACCGCCTTTGGGGCGCGTTTTTCCGCCAACTGAGGATGGTGGTCTTGGACGAGGCCCACGTGGCCAGGGGGGTTTTCGGCTCGCACGTGGCCCAGGTCCTGAGGCGGCTCCGGCGCCTATGCGAGCATTACGGCTCGAAGCCCATCTTCGTCTTGGCTAGCGCCACCATCGCCAATCCCGGGGAACACGCGAAAAGGCTGGTGGGCGAGAAGGTGGAAGTGGTCAGCGACGACCGTTCCCCCAGAAAGGCCAAGGTCTTCGCCCTCTGGAACCCCCCCGACATCCTGGAGACGGGGGGCGGCGAGATACACCGCAGCTCCAACCTGGAGACGTCGGAGCTCCTGGCGGAGCTGGTGCGCCACGGGATCAGGACTATAGCCTTCTCCCGCTCCCGGAAGGCGGCGGAGCTGGTGTACGAGTACGCCCGCAAGAGGCTGAAGGAGGAGGGATTGGACGGCCGCATCGCCAGCTACCGCGGAGGCTATCTTCCTTCCCTGCGCAGGGAGATAGAGGCGAGGCTGTTCTCCGGCGAGCTGTTGGGAGTCTCGGCCACCAACGCCCTAGAGCTGGGAATAGACGTGGGGGATATGGAGGCCTGTATCATCAATGGGTATCCGGGTACTATTTCCAGTACTTGGCAACAAGCGGGCAGGGCGGGAAGGAGGAGCGAATCCCTGGCGGTGCTGGTGGCCGGAGATGACCCCCTGGACCAGTACCTTGCCAGGAACCCGGAATACCTGTTGGGAGCGCCCTTCGAGGAAGCCATCGTGGACCTGGAGAACGAGTACATCCTCAACGCTCACCTCCTTTGTGCCGCCTACGAACTCCCGCTTAAGGAGGGAGACGAGAATTTCTTCGGCGGGCGTACTTGGGAGCTGGCGGCGGAACTGGAGAAAGGCGGGTTTTTGAGGGCGAGGGCGGGGAGGCTCTTCCCGACCCGGCTTCGATCCCCTTCCCACGACATCAGCCTGAGGTCCAGCTCCGGGTCCACCGTGGACATCGTGGACCGGGAGACGGGCTCGGTGCTGGGCACGGTGGAGGAAGCCACCTCCATCTTCCACGTCCACCCGGGGGCCGTGTACCTCCAGATGGGGGAGACCTACCTGGTGGAGTCCTTGGACCTGGAGAGGAAGATCGCCTTGGTGAGGCAAGCAGATTTGGAATATTATACCAATCCCTTGGACAACGTGAGCGTCAGGGTGTTAGGGGAGGAAAGGGTCCGACGCGGGAGGGGATGCTCGCTCCATTATGGGGAGGTGGAGGTCACCACGGAAGTATACGCCTACCAGAAAAGGAGGTTGGTCTCGCACGAGGTGTTGGAGACCGTACCTCTGGACCTTCCGGCGCTGGTTCTACTGACCAGGGCTCTATGGATAACCCTTCCTCCCGAAAAGGTGGAGAGCCTGGGCCTGGACGAGTATGAGCTGGCGGGTGGGTTGCATGCGCTGGAGCACGCAGCCATCGCCATGCTCCCCCTCTTCGCCATGTGCGATCGATGGGACATAGGGGGGATGTCCACTTCCATGCATCCCGACACCGGGGAGGCCACGGTGTTCATCTACGATGCCTACCCCGGGGGCATCGGAATCGCAGCCCGCGGCTACGACCTGATAGAAGCCCACCTCAAAGCCACCCGGGAGATGGTCCAACGCTGTCCCTGCGCCAAGGGTTGTCCCTCCTGCATACAATCCCCCAAATGCGGTAGCGGTAACGAGCCGCTGCACAAGGAGGCGGCGATACGCCTGCTCGACATGGCCATATCCGATCTCGCGGGAGCGGACCTGCCACGGGGAGTCCGCTTGCCGCCCCCCATGAACACCCGCTGACCTCCCGCCTCCATGACCTCCCGCCTCCATGAGTACAGTCGCCCCGCCTCCGCACTCCACCCTGTCGCTGGTGGGCACACGATTTACGGGATGCCTCGTTGATCCACAGGGTCTTTGCGAAAAAAAGCTAATGTAGAAAGGAAAAATGCCGATAATAGCAGTGGAGGAAGGACGGGGAGAGCTCACAAGGGACGGCCTGCAAGTGTTATCCCGGTTCCTTCCTCCACCTTTTCATAATCCACGGAGATGCCTCTTTTAAAGGTTTCGGTGATGACGGTCTTTTCCCTTCCCGGCGAAGACGAGGCATCGGGGGAGGGAACCGGGTTCCAGATATCTCTATTGGAATATAATACCATTCACCAGAGAGCTGGCTTCCCTTACGATGGGTTGTGATAAAGCCTCGCTGAGTTCATCTATCCAAGTCTTTCCAGTAGCTCTCGCCTCAGAGGCGTATCGATGCAGGCGGGCATGTCCCTCAGGTAGGAGATGAGTCTCGACCTCTTTTCTTCCGGAAGACGCAGGGCGAATCGCAGCAGGTTCTCTCCCGTGGGTTCCATCCGGGTTTTACGGGAGAAGTTCGGCCTGAGGTCGTTCCAAATTACCAGGTCCGGCCTCCCCTCCCTGGGAGGGAGCGATTCCGCCCATTTCTTTATCTCAGGCACCTTCTCGTCCACCGTCCTGCACCAACTCCCGCCGCCCTCCAGGTCGACGTAACCGATGTCCTCCGGCCTGGCCCCGTATACCCTGGCCAGGGCCCACACCGCCTCCGCCGCCGATGCCGTCTCCAGGACACACCAAATGACGGGGAAGGTGGGGGCGCCCCGGCACAGGACGGCTAATAGGACAAGGTCCGGGGTGAGGTGGGCGATCTCCACCGGGAGCTCCGGGCCGCCCTCCCTCCAGCCTGATCGGGGGAAGGGGAGCGCTCCCTCGGCCATGGGGAGTGAGTCCCAGGCCAGCACCGCCACGGAAGGCATCTCACCCTCCCTTCCTCTTCCCGCGGGTTCGTGTCCCGCGCTGGAGCTTGCCCATCCTCCAGGAAAGGATTCGGTCAGGCTGGAGTGCAAGTTTAGCCCCGCGACCCGGGCGCGGCGCCCATCTGGCGTACAAGGCCGCATCCGGGGTACGGCAGCACCTTCCCGGGGCACGCTTTACCGGCACCTTCGACGGGGCCTCGTCCCGTAGCGCCAGCCCCCCCAGGCCTTTTCCTAAACCATGGACGGTGAGAATACGGTCCTTGACCTGAGTCAAAGCCTTCTCTGATCAGATATCCCCGCCCCCGGGCGGGGATAGGCCGCGGCAAGGACGCGGGTGATGGGATGCAGCAGGGGATGCGGCTCGCGGAGCGGACGCGCTTTTCATGGAATAGCCATAACCTTATTGTTAGAATGCTTATACTTCTCCGATCCTGCGGCGACTGGGATAGCGAGAGAGTTGCGAGGTCAATCAAGACGATGAGGTTCAGTTGGGGATACGGCAAGGGCTTACAGGAGTTCGAGGTCCCCGACGATCGGCTCCTGGGAGTGGTGGAGGGGGTGTCCGTTGAGCCCCTGCGGGATCTGGCGGGAGCGTTGAGGAAGGCCCTGGGGGAACCGGTGGGGACCAGGCCCCTGTTCGACCTGTTGAGGGCGGGGGACAGGGTCTGCATCGTCTGCCCCGATTATCACCGTCTCTGGACCAGACAGAGGATGTGGCTGCCCCTGCTGCTGAAGGAACTGGGCTACGCAGGCATCCGCACCAGGGACATATCGGTGATCATCGCCAATGGTACCCACAGGCCACCGAGCTACTGGGAGCTCAAGGAGATCCTGGGAGAGGACTTCCCCTCCGGCGTGAAGGTGGTCAACCACGATGCGAGTGATGAGGGGAGCCTGGTATTTTTGGGCCTGACGAGTAGGGGGACGCCGGTGCTGGTGAACCGGTGGGCCTTGGAGGCGGATCACCTCATCCTCACCGGTGCGGTGGTCCCCCACACCTTCGCGGGCTACGGGGGAGGGAGGAAGGCGGTGCTTCCCGGCATCTCCGGGATCAGGACCATCCTCGCCAACCATCGGCTGGCCCTTTCAAGCGAAAATGGCATCCATCCCATGGCCGTCCCGGGACACCTGAGGGGAAACCCGGTCCACGAGGACATGCTGGAGGCGGCCCGGATGTTGAATCCCACCTTCATCGTGAACTTCATCCTGAGCGAGGAGGGGGATTTCCTGGCCGTGTTCGCAGGCGACCTAGAGGAAGCCCATTATGCGGGTTGTGCCTTCGTGGAGAGGGCCTTCCGGGTCCCCATCCCTTCCCGGGCGGACATCGTGGTGGCCTCCCGAGGGGGGCACCCCATGGACCTCACCTTCTATCAGGCTTTCCAGTCCAGCGCCAACGCCGTCTCCGCCTTGAGGGAAGACGGTGAAGGGGTGCTGGTGCTGGTGGGCGCCTGCAGCCAGGGACTGGGGCCCTACGAGTTCCGGCGCTGGTTCGAACTGGGGGGAGAGGAGGAGATAAGGAGGGAGCTGGAAAGGCGATTCGCCGTCCCAGGCTTCGTGGTGTACCGTGCCTCCCTCCTCCGCAGGAGGGCCAGGAGGGTGATCCTGGTATCCGACCTGGAACCCGGGGCCGTGAGGGGGATAGGCCTGGAGCCCGCCTCCTCCGTCCAGGAAGCGCTGGAGCTGGCCTTCAAGGAAATGCCTGACGGCAAGGTGCTCCTCATGCCCCATGCCTCCCAGACCATCCCCATGGTGGAGGGGTCCTGCTGATCCTCGTCGAGGACCGGGACACCCTGCCGGGCGGGGAGGTGACGGAGGGTCAGCTCCCCGTGGCCATACGGACGGCAGTGGCTGCGTCCCCTGCGTTGAGGATCCGTTCGTCGGGCACTCCCCTCCTCCGGATCTCCCAGCTGGATATGGCCACCACCCTTTTCCCCATCTTCAGGGCCAGGGCGATCTCGCTCAGGGTACCGTACTCCCCTCCCACCGCCACCACAGCGTCCGCGGTCCGTATGATGATGGCGTTCCTGGCCTGGCCCATGTCGGTGGCGATGGCGTAATCCACATAGGGGTTGGCGTCGCTGCGGAAGGGTCCGGGGAGGATGCCTATGGTGACACCGCCCGCTTCCTTGGCGCCCTTGCAGGCCGCCTCCATGACCCCTCCCAATCCGCCACAGACCAGCACCGCCCCCATTCGGGCCAGGTGGTGACCCACCTCGTAGGCGATTCTCTCCTCCTCGGGGCTGCATACCTGCCCCCCGATCACCGCCACATACATCCCTGCCTCCCTTGCCTTTCCTCGCCAGTCACAGATGAGCAGTTCCCAGATGAACGGTTTTCCCTGTAGAGCAGCCGTTTTCCCAGTGGAGCCGCTCACCCTTCCCAGGTGCTTAAGGCCCGGGGATGGGACATGCCCTGCATTCCCCGTCCCGGGTCACGCCCCCTCGCGCCCCTCGCCTGCCTCCTCCTCGCGGAGCAGCTCCCTGGCGGCCCTTTCCGCCTCGGCGTATACCTCCTTGAGGGGCACGCCGTGTTTCACCGCCGCCCTGCGGCAGTCCTCGTATTCCGGCGAGAGGTTCACGATCTTCCCGGCTCTCCTGGCCAGCTTCACCCCTATGGGTCCGTATCGGGTATCCACCGAGACGCTCTCCCTGGCCAGGTATTCCTTTTCCACCCGGTATATCCTGATGCCCAGGGTCTTGGTCTCGGCGAAGATGATATCCTTCACCTTTCCCTCGTCAGGTGGTGCCACCAAGGCGTTGAGAACCACCGCCGGGCGCGACTTCTTCATGTGGATAGGCACCAGCCAGACGTCCTCCGCTCCCGCCTGGAATAATCTGTCCATCACGAAAGGGTAGAGCTCCGGGTTCATATCGTCGATATTGGCCGAGATCACCAGGCGGTAGGCACGCAGGTTCTCCGCCGAATCCCGGGTCCCCAGGAGTGCCCGCAGGAGGTTGGGCATCTCCAGGTCGCGCTCCCCGGCGCCGTAGCCCACGGACTCGAGCCTCATGGGAGGGAGCGGGCCGAACTCCCGGCAGAGGACCTTGACCAGGGCCGCCCCGGTGGGGGTCACCACCTCGGTGGTGAAATCGCCCCCGTAAACGGGAACGCCCCGCAATATCTCCACCACGGCGGGCGCGGGTACGGGCAGAAGGCCATGCTGGGTCCGCACCCGGCCCTTTCCCAGCGGGAGGGGGGAGCATATGACCTCCCCGATGCCCAGGAACTTGAGGGCGGAAGTGGTGCCCACCACGTCCAGAATGGTGTCCTCGCCCCCCAGTTCGTGGAAGTGAACCTGGTCCACGTTGCGGGCGTGGATCTTCGCCTCCGCCTCGGCCAGAACCCCGAACACCTGCAGCGCCCGCACCTTGACATCGTCGTCGATGCCGGATTCCTCGATGATACCCCGGATGTGTCGGTAGGTACGCACCACCCCCCGCTGGGTCACCCTCATGGTGACCTTAACCCCCCGGACCCCCCTCCTCTCCACGGGGTGGGCGGCGATGTCCACGTTGGAGAGTCCCAGCTTCCGGGCGAGGGACCTAAGATGGTCCAGGGGGTATCCCAGGTCCACCAGGGAGCCCAGGAACATGTCCCCGCTGATGCCCGAATAAGCGTCGAGGTAAAGGGTCTTCTCCATCTTGAGGAAGTCTTCTCCCCCTAGACCCCCGCCTCCTTTCGCCGACTCCGGGGAACGGGGCGGCGGGTGCGGATTGTCCCCCCGCCCGCATCTTTCCGCCGTCGTACCCGGGTGCCCTTGGGCCGGAGCCTTCCCTGGCTATCCCGGACACCATCTTAACCCGCCGTCCCCGGGTACCAGGGGCCGGAAGTCGGGTCAACCCAGAACCTCCAGCCGCCTGTCCTCGAGACGCTCCATGCTGCCGCTCCTGTAGCCGTCCAGGTCCAGGAGGACGGCGTGGAAGCCCATCCCCTTGAGGCCGGACACTATGGGCCCCACCATCTTTCCCTGGCGCAGGAGGGCCATCTCCTCGCGGGATATCTCCAGGAGGGCGACACCGGGCTCGGGGGAACGCAGGCGGAACTCCCGGAAGCCCGCTTCCTCCAGAAGATATTCCCCCGCCTCCACACGGCGTATTTCCTCCAGACGGAGGGGGTGGCCCACCGGGAAGCGGGTGGCCAGGCAGGGCTTGGAGGGGGCGTCCCAGTTGGGAAGATCGAGCTCGCGGGCCAGCCGGCGGATGTCCTCCTTCCCCAGGCCCGCCTCCTCCAGCGGGCTCCTCACCCCCAGCTCGGCGGCGGCCTTCCTGCCGGGCCTGTCCTGGATGGCGTCGTCGGCGTTGGAACCATCCATGACCACCCCTGCCCCTCGGCCGTTAGCCACTTCCAGTAGGGCCAGACACCTCAACCTTTTGCAATAATAGCAGCGCAGAGGGTGGTTCTCCGCCACGCGGCGGTCGGTTAGCTCATCCAGTTCCAGCTCCAGGTGGGGAATGCCCAGGGCCTTGGCCAGCTCCCTGGCCCGCTCCACCTCCCGGGCGGCCGAAAGCGGTGAGGCCACGGTGACCGCCAGCGTCCCCGCGGGATTTCTCTTCCAGGCCAAGAAGGCCACCAGGGTGGAGTCCACTCCCCCCGAGAAGGCCACCACCAAAGGCTCGTCGGCCGGGAAAAGCCTGAGAAGGTCTCCTACCTTTACCATGGACCCTCCTGCCATGGACCCTCCTGCCAACGCGACTCGAAAAAAATACTAACACCAGGAGGTGTGGGGTTTCACCGGGGCCCTCAGCTCCTGGCCCCGAGCATATTCTTTCGGGGTTTTGGGTTTCTCCGTCCCGATGATGCCATCCCTGGGCACACCTCGCCGGGGCTGAGTCGCGGGCTAGGGCAGGGGCCGGGGAAGGAAGGCCCGGCCCACGGCCATTTAGGGTCCCCGGCGGGTGTCCAGGGACCGGCGAGAAGGGCGGGCTACGGGTTATGATATCCTCTTGATGTTACCGGAAAGGAGGCGAAGGACATGGACTCGCTCAAGGAAAACGCCGGGCTCTGGATAACCATATTGCTCCTGCTGGATTTAGGGCTCCTGGCGGCGGTGGCCGTGCTCTACCGCCAGTGGTCCCTATTGAGGAGGAACGTGAGCATCCTGCGGAGGGGCGCGGAAGGAGAGAACCTCCTGGAGAAGGTGGCCTCCCAGGCGGTGGAGATTCGAGAGATCCACCGACGGCTGGACCAGCAGGCCGAGGAAAAGGATTACCTGGCCAGGGTGCTGGCCGGAGCCGTCCAGAGGGTGGCGCTGGTGAGGTACGACGCCTTTGAGGACATGGGCGGGCAGCTGAGCTTTTCCCTGGCGCTGCTGGACGAGCACGGCGACGGCGTGGTCATATCCTCGATCTACGGACGCAACGAGGACCGGGTCTATGCCAAGGCGGTGAAGGGCGGGGTTTCCAGCCACGCCCTTTCGCCGGAGGAGGAGGAGGCGGTCCGCAGGGCCATGACCTCGAAGCCCCCCTTCGCGGGCGGCGGCCGGCGCCCGAGGAGGAGGGTTTTCGACGTGGGAGGGGATTTCCCCGGGGAGGAGGCCTGATTGATGTTACCCGGGGAGGAGGCCTGATTGATGGAAAGGGGCCAAGGGACCGGGCAGGGGATCGTGGTGGCCAGGCTGGCCTTCCTGGGACCTCCGGGAACCTTCACCGAGGAGGCCCTGGACGCCTGGCCCGGCCTTTACTGCCGGGAGAAGATGCCCTGCTCCACGGTGGAGGAGGCCTTGTTTGCGGTGGAGGAGGGCGAGGCCGAGAAGGCGGTCGTGCCCATCGAGAACTCCATCGAGGGGTCGGTCAACGACACGCTGGACGCCCTGGCCTTCGAAGTGGACCTGCGCATCGAGGGGGAACTGGTCCGCCCGGTAAGGCACTGCCTCATGACGAGGCCCGGGGTGGACCTGGAGGAGGTGGAAGCGGTGCTCTCCCACCCCCAGGCCGCGGCCCAGTGTCGGCGGAAGCTCAAGGAGGCGCTTCCCGGGGTGCCGCTGGAGGCCGCCAACAGCACCGCGGAGGCGGCGAGGAGGGTGGCGGAGTCGCCCCGGCCCCTGGCCGCCCTAGGGGGACGGGCGGCGGGCGAGCTTTATGGGCTCCGGGTGGCCAGGACGGGGATGGAGGATCACCCGGAGAACCGCACCCGTTTCGTGCTGGTGGGCAGGGAGAGGAAGCCCCCCACCGGTCACGACAAGACCTCCCTGGTCTGTTTCATCCACCAGGACCGCCCAGGGATGTTGCTGCAGATACTCCAGGAGTTCGCCTACCGCTACATAAACCTGACCAAGATAGAGTCGAGACCCACTAAGAAGGTCCTGGGCGAGTACTGCTTCTTCATAGATTGCGAGGGCCACGAGGAGGACGAGGTGGTGGCCTCGGCCCTGCGCTGCCTCCGGTGCAAGCTTCCCGTGGTAAAGATGCTCGGCTCTTACCCCAGGTACCGGGAGGAGGAGTAGGATGCTAGATCCCAGGTTCGTCCGCGAGAACGTGGAGCTGGTGAGGGAAGCCCTGGAAAAGAGGGGAATGGAGGCCCCCTTGGACAAGTTCCTGGAGCTGGATAGGGAGAGAAGGTCCCTCCAGGTGGCCCTGGAGGAGAAGAGGGCTCGCCACAAAAGGGGCAACAAGGAGATCGGGCGAAGGATGCGCTCTGGCGAGGAGGTGGACTCCCTCCGACGGGAGATGGCCGCCCTGAGCGACGAGATCAAGGCGTACGAGGAGAGGCTGGCCCTCCTGGAGGGGGAGATCCGGGAGATCCTCATTCGCTTGCCTAACATCCCCCACCCCTCGGTGCCCGTCGGGCCCGACGAGACCTACAACCTGGAGATCAGGCGATGGGGGACGCCCCGAGAATTCGATTTCCCGCCCCTCCCCCACTGGGAACTGGGGGAGCAGCTGGGCATCCTCGACTTTCAACGGGGAGTGAAGATCGCCGAGTCCCGCTTCACCCTGCTCCGGGAGGAAGGTGCCTTGTTGGAGCGCGCCCTCATCAACTTCATGCTGGACCTCCATACCCGGGAGCACGGCTACCGGGAGGTCTTCCCTCCCATACTGGTCAACGAGGAGAGCATGTTTGGGACCGGCCAGCTGCCCAAATTGGAAAAGGAGATGTACCGCTGCCGGGATGACGACCTTTACCTCATCCCCACCGCGGAGGTGCCGGTCACCAACATCCACCGCGACGAGGTCCTGGACGAGGAGGAACTGCCTCTTCACTACTGTGCCTACACCCCCTGTTTCCGGAGGGAGGCGGGCTCTTACGGGAGGGACATAAGGGGCCTCATCCGCCAGCACCAGTTCAACAAGGTGGAGCTGGTGAAGTTCTCCCACCCGGACCGATCCTTCGAGGAACTGGAATCCCTTACCAGGGATGCCGAGGAGGTGCTGCGTAGACTGGGTCTCCCTTACCGGGTGGTGGCCCTTTCCACGGGGGACCTCTCCTTCGCCGCCGCCAAGTGCTACGACCTGGAGGTTTGGCTGCCTTCCTACGGCGAATACAAGGAGATATCCTCCTGTTCCAATTTCACCGATTTCCAAGCCAGGAGGGCGAACATCCGTTTCCGCCCCCGGGATGGGGGAAAGGCTCGCTTCGTTCACACCCTCAACGGCTCGGGGGTGGCCGTGGGTCGGACGGTGGCGGCTATCCTGGAGAACTACCAGCAAAAGGACGGAAGCGTGGTGATCCCGGAGGCCCTCCGTCCTTACATGCACGGCCTGGAGGTGATAGGCCCGAGGGCCTGAAGGCTCTCGAAAACCCCAGGCAAAGCCGCGGGCCCGGGGCTTTTACGGGCCTACTCGCCCCGCCGCCCTCCCGTCAAAAGGGGGCTATTCCCGGGAAGGAGCACGCATCCGGCGGCATGCCGGCCTCCCTCGAGGGAGGTGGAGACCTCTCGGATTGCTGCCCCTCACCACCCTCTACCCATAAGACATGGATGGCCTGTGAACCCGAAAACCCCTTAAAAACATTGATCGCTCAGGGTAAACGGAGAAACGACGGAAACATGGACCCCGGAAAGGCCACTGAAAGAGCCGTTTTCCCCGCGTTTACCGTTTTTATCGCCCCGGTTAAAATGGGGGCGGAGGGGTGGCAGAGCGGACGAATGCGGTGGTCTTGAAAACCATTGGCCCTCGCAGGGCTCGCGGGTTCGAATCCCGCCCCCTCCGCCACCTGCGGTCAACGATCCCGGCTACGACCCGGGGATGGCGGGAGCCGGAAAGGGAGAGGCCGCGAGGGCGGTGCTGAGGTTCAGGAGAGGAAGGCGTTTTCCATCCGGGCGCCCCACCTCCGCGACGTGCCCATGTCTGGAAGCGGCTTGACTGCCTTGAGCACGAAGCGGTCCGGTTGATCGGTGATCTCCACGAAACGGAACCCGAGCCTTAGGAAGAGCATCTCCAGCTCCTTGCCCTCCGGGAGCAGGTGTCCTCGCACCGGGCCACCCGTCTTCCGATGGACCGCGTTCACCTCCTCGCGGCTTTCCGGGTGGCAGACCACCGCCATCCCGCCCGGCCTCAGCACTCGGTACATCTCGGACACCGCCGATTCCCGGTCATGGAAGTGGGGAAAGCAGGAATTGCACAGGACCAGGTCGAAGGACTCGTCCAGGAAGGGAAGGCTGGCCACATCGTCCCTCACGTAGTGCAGGTTTGGGGCGCTAATCTTGTTCCTGGCCACCTCCAGCATCCTCTCGGATAGGTCCACCGCTGTGACGCTGCCGGAGACGCCCACCCTCCCCAGAAGGAAAGGTAGGGCGATGCCCGTCCCCGTGCCCACGTCCAGCACCGAGGCCCCCTCCCTCAGGGGGAGCTCCGCCAGGATCTCCCGGAGCCTGTCCACGAAGTCAGGTCTTATCCGCGAGTCCCATTCCTCAGCCAGGCGGTTGAAGAACTCCCTGGTCTCGGCCGCCTTCATCGCTGACCTCCAAAAAAACAAAAGCCACGAAGTCTGCCTTCGTGGCGTTTCATTCCCGCGTGCATCGCGGTCCTTACAGGCAAGATGTTAACAGCTGGGGTAAGGGGAGTCAACGGGCGGGCGGAGGACCCTGGAAGCGGGATCCGTGATGGTGGCGCCCTTCGGCGGGAAAAGCCGTGCTTTGCGAGGCAAGGTTGTAGTATCCCTCCCGGCCCGCCCCCGTGGCCCATCCTTTCGGGCCCACAGGGCAGGCATAAGCCCACGCGCCCAGGGACGGTGCGGGGGTCTAGGCCTGGCCCTCAGGGGACGGGCTTTCCCGGGGGTCTTCCCTTTCCGGGAGCCCCATGATCACAGGAAGGGCACCTCCAACCCATGCCCTTCCTGCCGGGTGGGGGAGGGACCTGTCCTCCGCAGCGGCCACACCGGTACCTTCCCCCTTCCTCCCGTAGGATGTAGCTACCACCCCCTATCTTCAGGGCCTTGCCGTGGACCAAGGCGTCCACCACCTTCTTCCTTGCCTCTTCCAGCATCCGCTGGAGGGTCTGGCGGGAAACCCCCATGCAGGTGGCGGCCTCCTCCTGGTAAAGACCCTCCAGGTCCACCAGCCGGAGAGCCTCCAGCTCCTCCAGACGCAGCACCGTTTCTTCCAGCTGGGGCACGGGGATTCCCCTCGGCTTGAAGTAACCGGCTCGGGGGACCTCGCTCACCAGCTTTGGCTTGTGGGGCCTCGGCATGACGACCTCCTCTCGGCCCGTTCGTTCCAGACCATTCTAATCCATAGGCCATGGCCTTTGCGGGGTCGCCCTTCCCTCGGGATGGGATTTTCGGAGGGTTTCGCCGGAAAGAAGCGCCTCCGCCATTACCGGGGGCTCGGACTTGCGGGGTGCGAGTCAACGCGGCCTGGGACCCAAAGATGGAGGGCTTGTACGCCCGGATTGTAAAATGAATATGGCATCTGGGGAATATGGCGTCTTGGCGCTTTTCATAAAAAGGCCTGGGCGACGCCGGGATTGGCGGCGCGGCGTGAGGGTCCGGGATCAAGGCGCGGCTCCGTGGCGGTGGAGTTTCTGGCGGGGAGGCACCGGAAGGCTTGCTGGTTCAGCTGAACGCCCACAACATCCTGGAGATCCTGGCCATCTTCGGTTCGGGGACGCTGGCCTTTTCCTCCCTGGTCTTAAGGCAGAGGTCGAGGTCAACGTACCTCTTTTCCCTTTTCTGTTTCCTCACCGCCGTTTGGAAGGCCTTCGACTTCGCCTATCCCACCCTCTCCAGCGATAAGTGGGTTGACTCCATGGGTTGGTTCACCGGCCTGCTCGTCCTTTCCTCCGCCTACCTCTTCGTCCTCTTTTTCGTCACCGAGAGGAGGCAGCGAGAACTCCGGCCGTTTTCCGCCTGGCCCCTGCTGTTCCTGGGGATCCTGCTGCCCACCTCCGCCGCTGGTCTGATGCACGACTCCCTGTTCTGGAAGGTTCTGTACGTCCTCTACTTCCTCCTTTTGGTGGTCATCATGGCGCGGGAGCTGGTCTCTTACTACCAATCAGTTTCCGGCAAGGGCATCGCGACCGCTCTGCTGGGAAGTCTCGTCTTCGTGGCGAGCCTGGTGGCCTATCTCGTGGATTACCTCCATCCCTATACCGACCTCAGGCCCCACACCTACGGCATGCTGGCCTTCCAGGCGACCCTCTTCTACGACCTGCTGTTCCGAGGGCACCTGGAGGCGGAAAGGGAGCACGTTCGCGTCATCCAGGAGCTGGGGCTGAAGGAGAAGATGCTGGAGGAGGCGGAGACCAGGTTCAGGAAGCTGCTGGACAACAGCTTCGACATCATCTTCACCATGGACCCCGAGGGGAACATCCTGGCCATCAACACCGACGCTGGGGAGATCTTGGGTTTCCCGGTGCGGGAGATGCTAGGCAAGGGCTACCTCCGCTTCCTTCCCCCCGAGGAGAGGATGAGGGCGGCGGACGCCCTGGCCCGTGGCTTCCGGGGCGAGAAGATAAGGTTCTTCGAGATAAGGTTGGTCAGGCCGGACGGCAAGCCCGTCTTCTTACAGGTCTCCGCCACCAGGCTCTTCCAGCAGGGCGTGTCCGCCCTGGTGATAGCCAGGGACGTGACCGAGGCCCGCAAGATGGAGAGGGAGCTGGAGGAGAGGAACCGTAGGCTGGAGGAGGCCAACCGCAGGCTGAGGGAGCTGGATACCTTCAAGACAGAGGTGGTGGGGATAGTGGGACACGAGCTGCGGTCCCCCCTGACGGTGATATTCAGCTATGCCGCGGCACTCAAGGATCACTGGGACAAGATGAGGGAGGAGAGGAAGCTGGATTGCGTGGACCACATCCTGGCCGAGTGCAACCGCCTCAACCGCATGGTGGAGAACATCCTGGACCTGAGCAGGGTGGAGTCAGAAAGGCTTTTTCTCCACCGCACCAGGAGGGACCTAATCTCCTTCCTCTCGGAGGTGGCCAGGGAGATGTCCATGACCCCTGGGGCACGCCCGGTGGAGTTGGATCTTCCCTCGGGGGAGCTGGTGATGGAGCTCGACTGGGACAAGATGAAGCAGGTGCTTATCAACCTCTTGGACAACGCCTTCCGGTTCAGCCCCGACGGAGAGAGGGTGAAGGTCTCCGTGGCCCGAGAGGATGACTCGGTGGTGGTGAAGGTCGCCGACCGCGGTCCCGGGGTGCCCCGGGAGGATCGCGAGAGGCTGTTCGACAAGTTCACCCAGAGGAAGGGTGAGGGCATGGAGAAGGGCTTGGGCCTGGGACTGTATATCGTCCGTACCTTCGTGGAGGCGCACGGGGGAAGGGTCTGGGTGGAGGATGGCGTGGAGACCGGGGCCGTCTTCGCCTTCTCCCTTCCCCTGCGGGGGGAGGGAGGGTAATCCCCCAGGGATGGACCCTTCGGATATAATTAACTCCATCCGCGGGCAAGCGATTAACTCCATCCGCGGGCAAGCGGTGAGTCGGCGGGAAGGTAGTCTTTCCTCGGACAGAAGCGCGGACTGAGGAGGACTCGCCTTTCGCTGCAGGGGCTGTGCTGCCGGAGAAGGAGGTGCGAGATGTTCGGGAAGAGGAAGAAGGCGCTGGTGGTCTATTACACCAAGACCGGCCACACCGGCGAGGCCGCGGAAGCGGTAGCCCGGGGGCTAAGGGAATCCCGGGTGGAGGTGGAGGTGAAAACCTTGGACCAGGTGGATCCCTCAGACCTGGAAGCTTATTCCATCATCGCCGTGGGGGCGCCCACCTGGGCGGCGAGGCCGGCAAGGCCGATGAAGAAGTTCCTGAAGGGCCTGGACAAGAAGGCCTTGAAGGGCAAGGTGGCGGCGCCCTTCACTTCCTATGCCGGCATGAGGGGAAAGGCAACCCTCCGGAGGATGCGCAGGCTCCTTCGCAGGCGCAAGGCCAAGAAGGTCCTCAAGGGCGTGGCGGTGAAAGCCGGGGCTCCCCTCAGCCTGTGGAAGGGACGCAGCCCGAGCGAGGAGGACCTAGCTCGCCTGGAGGAGCTGGGCAGGAAGCTGGCTCGCTCCTGACCCGGTAAGCATGAGGACCTCGGGGCGCGGCGTACCGGGAGGGTGAGGAAGGCTTTTCGCCCATGGGGCGAAGGCCCAGGCCAGGGAGGAGGCCTTCCGGTACGTCGGCCCGGGATAAGAAAAGCGTTGTGATGCAAAGGAGTACATCCCCCTTGGGCCGCAGGCTTCGGCGGCCCGTGGGGTTGAGCGTTTACTTTTTCCTACTTTTCTTCATCGCCGGTACTGCCATCAGCGTGGGCACCGGCGTTTTTGCCTACCGGGTGGCCAGCGAGGCATACCTGGAGAGGGCCAAGGAATCCCTCTGGAACACATCCAACACCGCCAGGGATGTGATACTCCACGTGTGGCTTCCCCTGGTAACCCGCAAGACGGCCCTCGCCGCCTCTTCCCTGGTTTCCGGGAACCTATCCCTCGGCGACCGGGCTTCCCTCTCCCGTGCCTTGGCCGATATCTACCGCAACTTCCCCGAGTTCCGTAGGCTGAACCTTTACAACCTGGATGGGGTGCTCTTGGCCAGCTCGGATCCCCTCTTCCAGGAGGGCGGTATCGACTTTTCCCGCCGAATCCAGGTGGGCGAGGTGGGGCTCCTTCCCCTGAGGAGGGCCGGCCCGGGCGAGGAGGAGGTGATCTCCTTCGTCTTGCCGATGAAGCGGGACGGGATGAACGCCTATTTGGTGGCCGACCTGGACGTGAAAGTGGTCAACCAGGAGATATCCAGCAAGCGCGTGGGCATATCCGGCGAGATCTACCTGGTGGATGAGAGGGGAAGGTTGGTCACATATCCCCGGTACGGGCTGGAAGCCTACGGGGTGAAGGTGCTTGGCGAGCCCCTGGAGACCGAGGGTGTGAGACGGGCCACGGCTGGCGAGTCGGGGATCTCCGTTTACCGTAACTACCTGGGGGAAGAGGTGCTGGGCTGCTATTCGTGGATACCGGAGGTAAAGTGGGGCGTCTTAGTGGAGGAGCCGACCTCCAGCGTGCTAGCGCCCTTGGGCACCGTGAGGAGGAGCATAATCCTGGCCGTCCTGGCCTGCCTGGCCGCCTCCCTCGCCATCGCCTTCTTCTCTTATCGCTGGTTGGGGAAGCCCATCAGGCTGGTGGCGAAGGCCGCGGAGAGGGTCGCCTCCGGCGAGGAAGGGGTGCGCCTCCAACCCCGGGGTGCGGGGGAGCTCCGGGGCTTGGCAGAGGACTTTAACAGGATGGCCGAGGGCATCGAGAACTCCACCCGTTTCCTGGAGAGGAAGGTGGAGGAGAGGACCCACGAGCTCATGTCGGTGATCAATGCGGCGGCGGAGCTCCGGTCCAGCCGGGAACCTTTCCCCGTGCTGGCGAGGACCTTGGACTTCGTCCAGGATATCACCGGGTCCCAGGACGTTTGGAGTTACCTGGCCTCGGGGGAGGAATACCGTTTGATGGCGAAAAGGGTTTCCTCCCCCGCCGCCCCCCCGCTTCCGGAATCCCTGGACCCTTCGCGGGAACCTTGGGCTTTCGTGCTGCGGAAGAGGGGGCCGGTGCCCGTGGAGGACCCGGGGACGGGTGCCGGTGGGGACCTGGCGCTGAACTGCCTCCCGTTGGCCACCCAGCAGAGGGTGCTGGGGCTGGTGGTGTTCGCCCTCCCCCACGGGGAAGGGCGCCTTTCAGGGCATACCGGTGACATCCTCTCGGTGGTGGCTTTCGAGTCCGCCCTGGCCCTGGAGAACGCCATCCTGTACCGGGAATTGAGGGAGAAGGTGGAGGCCTTGGAGGAGGCCAACCGCGAGCTCAAGAGCCTGGACCAGGCCAAGAACGACTTCATCTCCATGATCACTCATGAGCTGAAGCAGCCCCTCGCCCTCATCAGCGGTTACGCCCAGACCATCCACGATTATTACGAGGAACTCAGCGTGGAGGACGAGATGCAGTGCATCCGGGTCATCGTGGAGAGGGCGGAATACCTGTCCCGTATGGTGGATGACCTCCTGGACCTCTCTGCCATTAAACAGGGAGTCCTCCGGATATATCCCGAGAGCCTGGACCTTCGGGAGTTGGCGGAGCAAGTGGTGTCCCGCTTCGCCGGGCTTTATCCCTGGGTCAGGTTCGTCACCGACTTCCCGCCCGATTTCCCCCGGTTGATGGCGGACGCGAGGAGGATGGAACAGGTGTTGACCAACTTGGTAGCCAACGCCGTAAAATTCTCCGATGAAAAAGGGGAGGTGGAGGTCAGGGGGAGCCCCGGTGAGGATGAGGTGATGGTGGAGGTGATGGACCGGGGCAGGGGGATCGACCCGGAGAAGGTGGACCGCATCTTCGATCCCTTTTTCCAGGAGGATTTTTCCATCAGGAGGCCTTATCCCGGTGTGGGGCTGGGGCTTCACGTGTGTAGGCAGCTGGTAGTCGCCCACGGGGGTAGGATATGGGCGGAGAACCGGGAAGGGGGCGGTGCCCGGTTCGTTTTCACCCTTCCCCTGCGTGCCGGGGAGCGGGAAGGCGGGGTTTAGGATGGGAAGGTGTCGCCGGGGCAACGGGGCGAAGGTGGGACGGAAGTTCAGGGATAAAGGCCATTAAGGCGACGGGAAGGAGAGACTCGGCAGCATGGTGGATGAGGAGATCCTTTTCCAAGTCATTGCAGAGGTGGGAAGGAAGGGAGCCGACTTCTGCGACGTCTTCGTGGAGGAGAGGACCACTTACCAACTCCGCCTGGAGGAGGGAAGGGTACAGGAGAACGTGAGCGGTGCCGAGAGGGGAGCGGGGATCCGGGTGCTGGTGGGCGAGACGGCGGCCTACGCCTACACCAACTCCCTGGAAAGGGAGTCCCTGCTGGAGGCGGCCAAGGCCGCGGCTGCAGCCGCCAGGTCGGGAAAGGGGGGGAGCTTCTCCCTAGGAGGACCCCGCCGCCTGTCCTCTCCCCTGCATCACCCGGTATTGGAGGAACCCGACTCGGTGGAACGGGAGTTCAAGCTGGATTTGGTGAGCAGGGTGGACCGTTCTGCCAGGGCCGCGGGTACCAGGGTGTCCCAAGTGGTGGTGATCCTGGGAGAGGGAAGGCAGAGGGTGCTCGTAGCCAATTCCCTGGGGGAGTTGGCCGAGGACGAAAGGACCCGGGTGCGCATCGTGGCCCAGGTGGTGGCCAGGAAGGGGAAGGAAGCCCAGACGGGCACCGAGAGTCCCGGCATCCTGGGGGGTTACGAGCTCTTCCGCAGTCATACTCCGGAGGAGATAGGCAGAAAGGCGGCGGAGCAGGCCCTCATCATGCTGGAGGCCCGGCAGGCGCCCACGGGACCCATGCCGGTGGTGATCGCCAATGCCACGGGGGGCGTCCTTTTTCACGAGGCCTGCGGGCACGGTTTGGAGGCAGACGCCGTCTACAAGGGGGCATCGGTATTCGCCGGCAGGTTGGGGGAAAGGGTGGCCTCCCCGCTGGTATTCGCCTACGACGATGCCACCCTGCCTCAACGGTGGGGCTCCTTCCGCTTCGACGACGAGGGTGTCCCGGCGACTCGCACCCCCCTCATAGAGGAAGGCGTGTTGGTGGGATACATCAACGACAGGAAGAGGGCCATGCGGGATGGGGTAACAGCCACGGGCAACGGCCGGAGGCAGTCCTACCGTTATCTCCCCATACCCCGCATGACCAACACCTTCATAGCCGCCGGCAGCGCCAGGCCAGAGGACATCATAGCCGACACCGCTTTGGGACTTTACGCGAAGAAGTTGGGAGGCGGGGAGGTCAACCCGGTAACCGGCGATTTCATCTTCTCCGTGACCGAGGGTTATATGATCCGGGGAGGGCGGCTGGCCGAGCCCGTGAGGGGCGCCACTTTGATCGGCAACGGACCCAAGGTACTTCGGGACATCGACGCGGTGGCCGATGATCTGGATTTCGACACCGGCATGTGCGGCAAGGATGGTCAGCTAGTCCCGGTGACCACGGGACAACCCACCCTCAGGGTCAGGGAGCTGGTAGTGGGAGGGACCACGGAGGTGATATGAGTGGAAGGCGGTAGGCCCCCGCTCGACCGGGCCATGCTGGATCGCATGGCCGAGTGGTGCGAGGAGATCGCCCGCGACGCGGGTTCCGGCGCCGAGGTGGAGCTCTTCCTGCAGGAGAGCCGGGGTTTGCAGGTGCGGGTATTCAGCGGTGGGGTGGAGGACCTCCGTTACTCCCACGGGAGGGGCCTAGGTATCAGGGTGGTGAAGGAGGGCAGGCTCGGATATGCCTATACCACCGATTGTCGGTGGGAGGGGGTGCGGCGGGCCGCGGAGGAGGCCATTCGCAACTCCCGCTACAGCGATCCCGACGAGCACAACTTCATCCCTCATCCCCGGCAGGTGGACCTAGAGGACCTGGGCATTTACCATCCCCAGTTGCTTGAATGGGATGCCTCCCGGAAGGTGGAGATGGCCCTCGAGCTAGAGCGCCTGACCCTGGCCGCCGACCCCCGCGTGAGAAAGGTGGAGGCCGCCTCCTATGCCGACGGGGTGAGCGAGGTCTTCTTGGCCAACAGCAGGGGCTTTCGGGGTTCATACCTCTCGGGCCATTGCTATTGCTACGTGTTCCCCATCGCCGAGGAGGATGGGGAGGCCCAGACCGGTTTTTCCTTCGATGCCGCCGTCAAGCCGGAGGACCTGGACCTGGGGAAGGTGGCCCGGGAGGCCTCGGATATGGCCGTCTCCCAGCTGGGGGCTAGGAGCCACCCCTCCTTCCGCGCGGTGGTAGTGCTGGACAGGATGGTGGCCGCCGAGTTCGTGGGATTCTTGGCTGCGGCCTTGAACGCCGAGGCGGTGCTGAAGGGGCGATCCTTCCTGGTGGGCAGGGAGGGAGAGCAGGTGGCTGCCCCCCTGGTCACCGTGGTGGACGACGGCCTGTTGCGGGGAGGACTCGGATCCTATCCCTTCGACGACGAGGGCGTCCCGTCTTGCCGGAAGGAGCTCATCGAGGATGGGGTGCTCCGCGGGTTCTTGCACAATTCCTACACCGCTTCCCGGGCCGGGACCGCCAGCACCGGCAACGCCAGCCGGATTTCCTTCCGAGAGCCTCCCCGGGTGGGCGCGAGCAACATCTTCCTGGCCCCGAGGAAGGGAGACCGGGATGAGCTGGTCCGACAGGTGGGGGAGGGGATCTTCATCAACCAGCTCATAGGCGTGCACGCTGGGGCCAACCCGGTGACGGGCGAGATCTCCCTGGGGGCCACCGGCCGCAGGATCCGCAACGGTGAGCTGGCGGAGCCGCTGCGGGAGATAACCCTGGCCGGAAGCGCCCTGGATTTCCTCCGGCAGGTGGTCATGGTGGGCGAGGACCTTGTTTTCCTGCCTTTCGAGGGGTCCCTGGGCGCCCCCAGCCTGGCCGTGGAGGGCGTGATGATTTCGGGAAAGGGCTGAAAGGGAAGGAAAAAGCGGAGGGCTTAAAGGGAGGAAGAAGATGGGCCTCCGCCCGGCGGCGTTCCGCTGGGGACCTCAGTAAGGGTGCACGTCGCAGCCCAGGATGATGGTGGCCGTCCCCCCGGCCAGGGCTACCCGGCTCCGGCGCCGCTCCTGCACCATGGCGAGGAAGGGCAGGAGCCAGAGGAAGTACCAGGGCATATAGTATCCGGTGGTGAGCAGATAGGCCAGGAGAATGGTGGAGAAAGCCCCCGGGAGCTCTTTCCATTCCCTGGCCCTGACGGTGATCCTGGCCAACACGTAGAGGAAGATGGCTAGGAGGGCCAGGCGGGGAACCCAGTTGCCCAAGGCCGTTGCCAGGCCCGAGGGCAGCCTAAGGCCGTACCGCAACAACGATTCCAGGCCCAGCGCGATGACCCCCCCCACGCTACCCATGTTGCTAATCCTTATGTTGTTCATCGTGGAGCGGAAGGTCTCCAGGCCCCGCCAATAGGGGATGAAAAACAAGGCCGATAGGGCGGCCAGGAAGAGCAGTAGCCGGGCGATCTCCAGGAGCCTGGAACGAAGGGACCCTTTCCCGTAGGCTGCGCAGTAGAGAAAGGGAGGCAGGAGGATGAGGGTTATGTACTTCACCAGAATGGAAAGGCAGAGGAAGAGGAAGGCCGGCCATTTCCTGCCCTTGAGCAAGGAGTAGACGCAGAGCAGGACGAAGGTGACCATCATCAGGTCGTTGTGCCCTCCCCCGATGCCCACGGCAAGGGCGATGGGGTTCCAGGCGTAGACCGCGGCCCCCACCCCCTTGAGCCCGGGGGAAGTGATATCCAATATTTTCCACAATATCAGCGTGTTGGCTAGGTGGAACAGGGCGAGGGAGGCCTTGAAGACCAGGATGTTGGCGGTGATACCACGTCCGGCGAGCAGGGCGAGCAGCACCGTGAAGTGGGTGTGCACCGGCCCGTAGACGATCGCCGTGTTCTTCCAGTGGAGGCTGAGGTAGGCCATGAGGGGATCGTCCGCGAACTTCTGGGGACTCAAAACGTAGGGGTTCTCGCGGTGGAAGGCCGCGATCTTGGCGTAGAAGATGTTGGAGAAGAGGTCCTTGCTCACCAGCGGCGGTATCACCACCATCAAGGCCATCACCGGGAGAGCGAAGGCGAGGATGGAGAAGAGGCCCTTTTCCGGGCGGCGCCGGAGGATGTAGATCGCCCACCCGTAGGCCAAGGCCAGGAAAAAGACGGTGGCATAGAAGGAGGCCTGGAGCTGGAAGACGGAGGCCCTCCCCACGAAGATGTGCCGGAGGAACTCTTGGAGGAAATAGTTGGAAGACACCGACTCGTGCAAAGGGGAGAGCTTGCCGATGGCCCCGTTGGGCACCAGGGAGAGGCACCCCAGGAAAAGATATAGGACGAACATGAGCAGCAGCGAGAGGACGTAGGCGGGTTCCGAGGCGAGCGCCGCCTTGGCCGACTCGGGGTGGGGCTGGGCAGGAGGGTTGCCTTCCATCTCCGTCACCGCGGAAAGAGCCATTCCACCTGTGCCAGGTCGAAACAGGCCAGCTTACCGGAACCGGAGGCCACGAAGAGCAGACCACCGTCTGCTTCCGCGGACACCGGGTCGGTGAAGGGCAGGTGGAGTATCGCCGTCCTGGCGCCGCTTGCGGAGTCCAGGAGGTGGACCCGACCACCGTCATCGAAGACCATGATCTCGCCCTCCCCCTCCCTCACCAGCGGGAACAGCAGTCCCTCCCTCCGGAAAGACCAGGCCACCCTCCCGTCCGGGAGGAAGGCGGAGAGCGTGCCGGTCCGGTCGTAGTAAAGGAAAAGCCTCCGTGAGGCGTCGTGGGCTGTCCATGCCGGCCCGGGCAGGGAGACCTTCCACTTCATCTGGCCCCGGAGGGCGTCAAGGCCCAGGACCTCCCCGTCTACGGTGGATGCCACCAGGGTATCGCCTAGGAGAGCCGGGGAGGCGTCGATGATGTTGT
>Ga0272449_1001170_pt1 | contig 27871 bp, 28 predicted proteins | sample YNPCB0241_FD_198679 | JGI IMG/M metagenome (GOLD analysis project Ga0272449, IMG submission 198679) | Hot spring sediment microbial communities from Yellowstone National Park, WY, United States - YNP-CB-024-1 | ecosystem: Environmental > Aquatic > Thermal springs > Hot (42-90C) > Sediment... | reverse complement strand
CTAGTTTTTTACATTTAACATATAGATTTGAGTTATAGGATATTAGATTTGAGATATTTTTGTTGTCTTGCTGGGGGTGTGGGGACAAAACAGAGGGTATGGGACCCATCCCATGTTTTGTCCCCAGAAAGATAGGAAGGAGCGAAAGCTCCTGACGCAAGAAAACAGCTTGCCTGTTGTCTTGCTGGGGGTGTGGGGACAAAACTGAACTTGACTTTAAATATATTTCAAAATAAAATAAAATAAAATTTATGAAAAAAGATTCTTTTACTCTGGTTGAGTTTTTGGTAGCAATAAGCATTATTATAATAATTGCTGGTATTGTTGTAATAAGAATGGATAAAAGCAAAGGTATTGCAAAAGATGCTCAACGGGTAAAGGATTTAGGGATTATTTCCGATGCCCTTGAAAAGTATTATTTAAAGAATAACAGATATCCCACTTCAACAGATTATTCTAACACCAGTTCTGATTTTAGAAAAAACTTTCTACCCGTTCTTCCTCAAGACCCTGACAATAAAGATGATTATGTTTACACATATTGCCTTGATAGTAATACTAATCCCCAAAAATACATTTTAATGGCAAAATTGAAAACAAAAAGTCAGGCTCTTGAAACAGATTATGATGGTGGATCATTAGGGGATTGTAATTGTCCTTCAGATGAGCCCGGCCCACCATACACTTATTGTATTAAGAGTCCATAATGGCATTTTTTAAAATAGGATTGAATTAAAACTTATGACGACCTTGTTAGCTTCTTTTATTCCAATTGTTGGCGTTTTTTATCTTGCTTATAAACAACGGAAAAAGAAAATAATAAAAAATATAATAAAAACATTTTTAATTGGCACGCTCTTTGGTGTTTTTTCTTTTATAATATTAAATTTTTTGATGTTAGTTTTTTTAAGAAATCCAAATATATTAAACCCTAATTTTTCTAATTTATTTGAAGTCATACAGCTAAGCATTATTTCTGCTGTTTCTGAAGGAATTTTTAAATTTCTTGCGATTTCAATATTTGTTTATTCTGCTTATTATAAAATTAGTAAATTTACAAAAAAAACTGAAAGAATGTTATATGCTATTTTTATTGGAATTGGAATTGTTTTTTTCTGGTTTGTTTTTTATTTTTTTCGAACTGGATTTTTGAAGGCCTTTTATAGATTTATGATAATTTCCCCCTTTTCTTTGTTTCTTACAATTTTAATGGGATATTTTATTGAAAAAGCTAATGGGTTTTCTAAAAATAAAAAATTATTATTTCTTTTCTTTGCTTTATTTTTTCCGATTTTGTTTCAGGTTTTTCATGAAGTTTTAATTTTTAATTTCCAAAATAATATATTTTCAATAATTTTATTTTTAATTGATGTTTTTCTTGCTGTTTTGGGGATTATATTTTTGTTAATAATTTTTGCAAAAGAAAAAAACCAAATAAAAACTTGACACAGATTTTCTATTGCTTAAAATTAAAAATAAGAACAAAAAGGTCGAAAAGTATTAAACATTAATTTAATAAAAAATTTATGCAAAAGAATAGGGCATTTACATTGATTGAGCTTTTGGTTGTTATTGCAATTATCGCCATTTTAGCAGCCATTGTTGTGGTAAGTTTGAGTAGTGCTAGAACAAGAGCTAGAGACGCAAGAGTAGTTCAAGAAATGGCCCAAGTAAGAAGCCTTGCAGAGATTTATGCATCAGGAAACAGCGATAGTTATTATGGTTTAAGCTGTAGTACTCCAAGTGATATGGGAAAACTTTGTTCAGATATCGCTACACAGAATGGTGGTACTTCACCATCAATTTATGCGACAAGTACAGCATATTGCGCATACGCTAAGACTGCAAGCGGTAAGTATTATTGTGTTGACAATGTAAAAGCAACAGAATTGAGCACCGCACCGACTGCTGCTTGTAATACTAATGCTTTCTCTTGTCCATAAAGAAAAGAATGATAATATATCAACAATAGCTAAATAGCAAAACTTCCGCCTCAAGTAAGGGCGGAAGTTTTTAATTTGACAAAAAGTTTTATTTTTATATTATATAATAACATAGATACAAAATTATGCCCTTAATTCCAACAGTTATTGAAAAATCGCCCCAGGGAGAGAGAGCGTATGATATTTATTCACGTCTTTTAAAGGAAAGAATTATTTTTCTTGGTGGGGTGATTGACGATCATATGGCAAACTTGGTAATTGCTCAGCTTTTGTTTTTGGAAAGCCAAGATCCAAAGCGCGATGTGAGACTTTATATTAATAGCCCTGGTGGTTCAGTTACTGCTGGTCTTGCAATTTATGATACAATGCAATATATTAAACCAGATGTTTCAACAATTTGTGTTGGTATGGCAGCTTCAATGGCAGCGGTTTTATTGGCAGCTGGCAAAAAAGGAAAAAGATTTATTTTGCCAAATTCTGAGGTTTTGTTGCATCAAGTAATGGGACAGGCAGGAGGTCAGGCAGTTGAAATTGAAATTTCAGCAAAGCATATAATAAAAATAAAAGATAGATTAAATAAAATTTTAGCAAAACACACTGCTCAGCCTTTATCAAAAATTGAAAAAGATACTGACAGAGATTTTTATCTTGATGCCGAACAAGCAAAAGAGTACGGAATAGTAGATGAAATAATTAAAAAATAAATCCGAAATTCTAATCTTTGACTTAAAACTTGCGGAGGACAGACCTCCGCAAAAATTTTAAATCTATGGAGATAAAAATTGAAAATTTGCCATCATCAAAATTAAAAATAAATTTAAGTTTAACTAAAAAAGAATTTTTGCCTTATTTTGATAGGGCTGCAAAAGAAATTTCAAAAGATTTAGAAATACCTGGTTTTAGAAAGGGAATGGCACCAAGAAAAATTGTTGAAGAAAGAGTAGGGGAAGGAAAAATTTTGGAGGAGGCAGTAAATCTTGCTTTAAATGAAAATTTTCAAAAAGTTGTCAAAGAAAAAGATTTAAAAGTAATTGGCGCTCCTCAAGCAAAAGTTGATTTTGAGAAAATTAAAAAAACTGGTGATTTTTTTGCAGAAATTGAAGTTTCGTTATTGCCAGAAGTAAAATTGGCAGACTGGAGAAAAATTGTTAAAGAAGAAAAGATAAAAGAAGTTTCCGTTGGCCAGAAAGAAATTGAAGAATCTATTTTGTGGCTTCAAAAATCAAGAGCAAAAAAAATAAGAAAATTTGATAAGGCTTCAAAAGGAGATGAAGTTTTAATTGATTACGAGATAAGAAGAGGGGGGGTTTTGGTAGAAAATGGTATTTTAACAAATCAAAGATTAATTATTGGAGAAAATCGTCTTTTACCGGATTTTGAAAAAGAACTTGTGGGAATGAAAGAGAAAGAAGAAAAAAAATTTTCAATAACTTGTCCAAAGGATTTTTGGAAAAAAGAGTTTCGGGGAAAGCCCTTAGATTTTAAAGTGAAGATGAAAGAAATTTTTAAAGTAGAGCTTCCTGAAATAAATGATGATTTTGCAAAATCTCTGGGCAAATTTAAAAATTTAAAAGAACTTAAAGAAAGTATAAAAGAGGGGATTTTAATGGAAAAGCAAGAAGAGGAAGAAAGAAAATGGCAAGCAAAGGTTCTTGACAAGATTGCTAAAGAGTCAGAGATTGATTTGCCAGAAATTTTAGTTTTGGAACAAAGAGATAGAATGATTGAAGATTTAAAAAATACAATTGAAAAGGAAATGGGGCTTTCTTTTGAAAAATATCTTTTGCAGATTAAAAAAACCGAAGAAGATCTTAAAAAAGATTTCTTGCCAGAGGCAGAAAGAAGAGTAAGAGTTTTTCTTTGCGTTTTTGAAATTGCCAAAAGAGAAAATATTGAACCAAAAGAAGAAGAAGTAAAAAGGGAAATTGAAAATATTGCTAATAATTACCCCCAACTTTTTGAGGAAATTCAGAAAAACCAAAGCAAGGAAGATTTTGAAAGCTTTATCAAAGAGAAAATTTTAGAAAAAAAAGTTTTATCCTTGTTGAGAAAGGCTCGCGATTAAAGAGGTACCTATCATATCTGGCGCTGGTGGTAAGTTAAAATACTCAAGAATTGTTGGGGCAATATCAAAAAGAAATCCGCCTGGTTTTTGCATTTTATAAAGTTCTTTTGGTTGAGAAAAGGCCGTTTTAAATCGAGGGTCAAGAAGATAAAAAGGAACCGGATTTGAAGTATGCTCTCCAATTGGCTCACCTTTCGGCGATATCATTTCTTCAAAGTTTCCATGGTCGGCAGTAATCATTGTTATGTATCTTCCCTCAGCATATCTTAAAATTTCTCCAATCGCACTGTCGACTGCTTCAGCTGCTTTTATTGAGGCTGGAATATCTGCTGTATGACCTACCATATCAGGATTTGCAAAATTAACTAAAATAAAATCATAAATTCCTTTTTGGATTTCATCTGTTACTTTTGCTGAAATTTCAAAAGCTTTCATTTGGGGATTTTGATTATAATGTGGCCCGCCTTCAGACTTTATTAAAATTCGTTCTTCTCTTTGAAATGGTTTTTTTTGAAGGCCATTAAAAAAGTAAGTAATATGAGCAAACTTTTCGGTTTCAGCAATTCTTAATTGAGAATAGCCAGCCTCAGAGATTATTTTTCCTAAAGGATTTTCAACTATTGGCGGCTCATAAGCAACAAAAACTTTTGGATTTTCAATGTATCTTGTTAAAGTAACAAAACAAAGATTATCAATTTTTTTTCTTTCAAATTTATCAAAATCTTCTTCAACGAAAGCCTGGGTTAGTTCTCTTGCTCTTTCTTCTCGGAAATTAAAAAATATTACTGCGTCATTGTCTCGAATAACTCCTTCTGGATCAACAATTGCTGGTTCTATATATTCATCTGTAATATCGCGAGCATAAGAAGATTCTAAATATTGAATTGGATCTACTTTTTCAATAACTTCTTTATTACCAATTAAAGTGTTATAAGTTTTTTCAATTCTATCCCAATTTTCATCTCTATCCATTGCCCAACTTCTTCCAGAAATTGTGGCAATTTTGCCAATTTGCTGAAGAGTAAGCCTTTCTTTTAAATTATAGATAAATTTGCCCGCTTCCTTTTGAGGGGTATCTCTGCCATCAGTAAAAATATGCAAGTAAACTTTTGGAATTTTTTCTCTTTGGCAAAATTCTAAAAGAGCATACAAAATATCAATATAACTATGGATACTCCCTGAAGAAACAAGGCCCATTAAATGAAGTCTTGAGTTGAATTTTCTAATATGATCTCTTGCGGAAAGAAAGGCGGGATTTTGAAAAAAATATCCATTTTGGATTTCATTTATAATTCTTGGAAGATATTGGTAGATAACTTTTCCTGCGCCAATTGTTAAATGTCCAACTTCGCTATTTCCTCCTTCCCACCAAGGAAGACCAACATTAATTCCAGAGGCATGGAGGGTTGTTGCGGGATAATGTTCGTCTATAAATTTAAGATAAGGAATATTTGCCATTGATGGGGCATTACCGGGATTTGGTGGAGCAACACCCCACCCATCCATTATAATAAGAATTACTCTTTGCATAAAATTTTTTAATTTAATCATTATATAGATTGAAGAGGAGTATGTCAATCAGTTCTAGTTTTGTCCCCACACCCCCAGCAAGACAACAGGCAAGCTGTTTTCTTGCGTCAGGAGCTTTCGCTCCTTCCTATCTTTCTGGGGACAAAACATGGGATGTATCCCATACCCTCTGTTTTGTCCCCACATCCCCAGCAAGACAACAAAAATATCTCAAATCTAATATCCTATAACTCAAATCTATAATGTTAAATGTAAAAAACTAGCTATCTTAAAAATAAACAAGATAATTAGATTTGAAATTTAACATATGGATATTAGATATAGGATTTGCGTTTTGAGATAATTTTATGGATTTAAAATTTAAGATATTTTTAGTGATTTTTTTCTTTTGACAAAATACTCTTTTTTTGATAGACTTAAAATACTTTTAAAGTCGCTTTTATATAAAATAACCCAAATCTCTATGTCTTATGTCAGAAATAATTCTTTTAGCTATTGGCGCTGGGGCAATTTGCTTTGGTGCGATTTTAGGATACTTTGCTCGCCAAAGCATTGCTAAATATCAAGCAGGTTCTGCAGAGGAAAAGGTTCAGAAGCTTTTAAATGATGCAAAGCAGGAGTCAGAAAAAATAATTCTTGAAGCAAAAAAGAAAGCTTTTTCTATTTTGCAGGATGCTAAAAAGCAAATCGAAGAGAAAGAAGAAAGTCTTTTATCAAAAGAAAAGAGATTAGCTAAAGAAAAAGGAATTTTAGAGCAAAAAGCAATTGATTTAAGGAGGAGAGAAAGAGAGGTTTTTCAAGATAAAGAAAAAATAGAGGAAATTAAAAAGAAAATAGAGGGGATAGGAGAAAAAAAGATAAAAGAGCTTGAAAAAATAAGCGGTCTCTCAAGAGAAGAAGCAAAGGAACAGATTCTTAAAGAAATTGAGACCCAATACAAAGAAGAATTGGAAAGAAAAATTTCCGCTTTAGAAAAAGAAAATAAAGAAAAAATAGAAGAGAAAGCAAAAGAAGTTTTAGCATTTGCAATTCAAAGGGGTAGTTCTTCGGTTTTGCAAGATTTAACAACTATCCCGATTTCTATTCCAGATGATGAAATAAAAGGAAGGATAATAGGAAAAGAAGGAAGGAATATTAGAGCTTTTGAAAATGCTACTGGCACTGAATTAATCGTTGATGAAACACCAAATGTAGTATTTTTATCTTCTTTTGATCCCTTAAGAAGAGAAGTAGCAAAAATTGCTCTCCAAGAATTAATAAGGGACGGGAGAATTCAACCAACAAGAATAGAAGAAGTTGTAAAACAAATAGAGGAGCAACTACCAGAAAAAATTCAAAAGATTGGAGAAGAAGTTTGTCATGAACTTGAGATATTTAATTTAGACCCAAAACTTTATCAATTGCTTGGCAGGTTAAAATTTAGATCAAGTTACGGTCAAAATGTTTTGGAACATAGCAAGGAAGTTGCTTATATTTCTGGCGCTATTGCAGCTGAAATTGGGGCAGATGTGGGAATCGCTAAAAAAGCAGGGCTTTTGCACGATATTGGAAAATCAGTTGATTGGGAGGTCGAAGGTTCTCATGTTGAAATTGGAATTAGAATTTTGAAAAAATTTGGAATTGAGGAAGAGGTGATTAATGCGATGAAAAGTCATCATGAAGAATATCCTTATGAGAGTGTTGAAGCAGTGATTGTTCAAACGGCAGATGCCATTTCTGCTGCAAGACCAGGAGCAAGAAAGATAAATGCTGAAGATTATTTAAAACGAATTGAAGAGCTTGAGAAAATTGCAATGGAGTTTGAAGAAGTAAGAGATGCTTTTGCTGTTGAGGCAGGAAGAGAGTTGAGAGTTTTTGTTAAAAGCGATGAAGTTGATGATTATCGAGCAAAGAAACTTGCAAGGGAAATTGCCGATAAGATAGAAGAAACAATGGAGTATCCAGGAGAGATAAAGGTTAATGTTATTCGAGAGACAAGAGTAATTGAGTACGCAAGATAATCTATTTTCAAAAAAAGCTAAATTTTAAAACAAGTTGAAATTTTGATGTTTAAATTTGAAAAAAGCTTATTTTGAAATACTACTTTTCTATGGTAGAAAAGAAGATAGAGAAAATTTTGAACCACAAATCAAAAACGATTACTTCGGCGGCATTTATTTTAATAATTGCTACTTTTATTGCCAAGCTCACCGCTCTTTTTAGAGACAGAATAATTGCTAGTATTTTTGGAGCAACAAGGGCTGTTGATATTTATTATTCTGCTTTTAGGTTGCCAGATTTTATTTTTAATATTTTGGTTGTTGGAGCAATTTCTAGCGTTTTGATACCTGTTTTTGCTGATTATTGGGAAAAGAAATCAAAAAAAGAAGCTTGGCTTTTTTTTAACAATGTACTTTTTGTGCTCTCTTTTTTTATTTTAGTGATAAGCATTTTTTTTATTATTTTTGCGCCTTATTTAATGAAGCTTATTGTTCCTGGTTTTTCTCAAGACGATTTTAAATTAGTTGTTCTTTTAACAAGAGTAATGTTTCTTTCGCCTCTTTTACTTACAATATCAAGCATTTTTAGTAGTCTTTTGCAATATTTTTCAAAATTTTTAATTTATTCTTTTGCTCCAATAGTTTACAATATTGGAATTATAATTGGAGCAGTTTTTTTCGTTCCTTATTTTGGAGTTTTGGGACTTGCTTTTGGAGTTGTTTTGGGCGCTTTTTTACATTTATTGATTCAATTGCCTTCTGTTTTTAACTCTGGTTTTCGTTTTCATTTTGTTTTTAACCCAAAAGAAAAAGGACTTTTAAAAATTATAAAACTTGGCATACCAAGGACAATTGCTATTGCAGCAGGCCAGATTGATCTTATTATTACCACAGCAATTGCTTCAATGCTTATGGCCGGCTCAATCGCTGTTTTTAATTTTTCAAATAATTTACAATATGTTCCTGTTTCTCTTTTTGGAATTTCTTTTTCTATTGCCGCTTTTCCTGCTCTTTCAAGAAGTTTTTCTTTAAAAAAGAGGGATGACTTTATTAAAAAACTTACATTAACCTTTTCTCAAATAATATTTTTTATAATTCCAATTTGTTTTTTAATGTTTATTTTAAGGGCTCAGATTGTAAGAGTAATTTATGGAGCTGGTAATTTTTCTTGGCAAGATACAAGATTAACTGCCGCTTGTCTTGGGCTTTATGCGGTTGCAATTTTTGGCCAATCACTTATTCCCTTATTTTCTCAAGCATTTTTTTCAATGCAAGACACAAAAACCCCAGTTAAAATTAATGTTTTTTCAATTATTTTAGATACAATATTTACAATAGTTTTTGTTTGGGCGGTAGCTAAAATTTCTCCGATTACAGAGTTTTTTTCTTCCCTTTTAAAGCTTCAAGGAATTAAAGAGATTGCTGTGATTGGAATTCCTCTGGCTTTTTCTTTAAGCTCAACAGTAAATATTTTGCTTTTAATATATGCGCTAAAGAAAAAAACTGGCAATCATTGGGAAATAAAATTAAGAGATATTTTTTTAAGAATTTTTTTGCTTTCTCTTTTTTGCGCTTTAATTTGTTATGGGCTTTTGTATCTTTTTGCTCCAATTTTTGGTCTTGAGACATTTTTAGGAGTGTTTTTACAGATGATTTTTGCTGGTGGAATTTCAATATTTATTTATGTTTTCTTTGCAAAGAAGCTTAATTTTCCAGAATATAAACTTTTGAGCGGAACTTTATTTAAAAAAGTAGTAGAGAGAGCAAACTTAATAGAAATTGAGGCAGAACCATAAATTTTAACAAGATTAAGTCCGAAGGAAAATTAAAAATAAAAATTTAAGAAAAAAAATTATGAAAAAAAATACTAAAAAGATTGTAAGATTGATATTTTCTTTTTTAGTTTTGTTGATTGTTTTATCAATGATTCTTTGGGCGATAGCTCCCCTTTTTAGGTAATTTATTATGTTTGAAACTTTCTCTTTTTTTTGCTATATTTAATAGAGCTTTTAAAATAATTTTTTAAAATTTATGGACATTATTTGGCATGGACATTCTTTTTTTGAAATTCAAGCAAAAGTTAATGGAAACAACACAGTAATTGCTATTGATCCTTATGATAAAACCATTGGTCTTCGAGAGAAAAAGGTTAAAGCTGATATTTTGCTTATTTCTCATTTTCATTATGATCACTCAAATTTAAATAGTGTTGAAGGCAGAAACCCAAACGAAAAACCATTTTTAATAGATGAGCCAGGAGAGTACGAGGTAAAAGGTATTAAAATTAAAGGAATCTCTTCCTTTCATGATAATCAAGAAGGAAAAGAGCGGGGAGAAAACAATATTTTTTTAATAGAGGCAGAAGAAATAAAAATTTGTCATATGGGAGATTTTGGTCAGTCATCTTTATCAAGTGAGCAAGCAGAAGAAATTGTTGGAGTTGATATACTTTTAATTCCTGTGGGTGGAGTTTATACGATATCTGGAAAGGGGGCAGCAAAAATTGTTGGTCAAATTGAGCCCAAAATTGTAATTCCAATGCATTACAAAATCCCAGGACTTAAGATAAATTTAGATGACGAAAATAAATTTTTAAATGTAATTGGTGTTAAAGAAAAAGAAAAAATAAGAAAACTGAAAATTAAAAAAAGTGACCTTGAAAGAAAAGAGGGGACAGAAGTAATAATAATGGAAAAATTTTAGTAAAGTATGTCATTTTTAGAGAATCTTAGAAAAAAACCAAGAAGGCAAAAACAATTAATTTTAATAGGAGCGTTAATTTTTACAGCAATTTTATTGTTATTTGGATTTTTTTTAAGTTTAAAATATAGTTTTTCAAAAATAGATTTTAGCAATATTCCAAAACCAGGTTTTATTAAAAAATATTTAAGAGAAATGAAAGAGGAAATTAAAAAATCAAAAGAAGACCTCAAGGTGATTAACGAGAAAATAGAAAAAGGCGAAAAAGAAAATAAATAAAAAAATATGCCAATAAAAAAAAGAGAGATTACAAAAGAGGTTCAGGCTTCCTATTTGGACTACGCGATGTCTGTTATTGTTTCACGAGCCCTTCCTGATGTTCGCGACGGACTAAAGCCGGTTCACAGAAGGATTCTTTATGCAATGTGGGAAGATGGTTTAAGGCACACATCAAAATTTAGAAAATCTGCAAATGTGGTTGGCGCAGTTTTGGGAAGATATCATCCCCACGGAGATGCAGCAGTTTATGATGCTCTGGCAAGAATGGCTCAAGATTTTTCTTTAAGGTATCCTTTAATTGAAGGCCAAGGAAATTGGGGAAGTATTGATGGAGATAGTCCGGCAGCAATGAGATATACAGAATGTAGATTATCAAGAATTGGAGAAGAAATGCTATCTGATATCGAAAAGAATACTGTTGATTTTATACCAAACTATGATGATACAAGAAAAGAGCCAAAAGTTTTGCCATCTCCAATTCCTCAACTTTTAATTAATGGATCTTTGGGAATTGCTGTTGGGATGGCAACAAATATTCCGCCACATAATTTAAGTGAGCTTTGCGATGCTTTGGTTTATCTTTTAAATAATGAAGAAAAAGCCACAACAGAAGATCTTTGTAAATTTATAAAAGGTCCTGATTTTCCAACTGGCGGTCAAATTTTTGATAAAAAAGCCATTATTAGTGCTTATGAAACCGGCAAAGGATCAATAGTTGTAAGGGGTAAAGCTGAGGTTATAGAAAAAAAGCAAGGTGTTTTTGAAATTGTTATTACAGAAATTCCTTACGGAGTTCAAAAATCTTCTTTACTTGAAGAAATGGCAAATTTAGTAAGGGATAAAAAAATTCAAGGAATAAAAAATATCCGTGACGAATCTGATAAGGAAGGGATGAGAATAGTAGTTCAGCTTAAAAAAGAAGCCCAGCCAAAGAAAATTTTAAATCAACTTTTTAAATGGACCTCCCTTGAAAAACCATTTCATTTAAATTGTGTTGCTCTTGAGGATGGTCTTCAACCAAAGACATTTTCTTTAAAAGAGCTATTAGAGAGCTTTCTTGATCACAGAAGAGAGGTTGTTAGAAGAAGAACAGAGTATGATCTTAAAAGGACAAAAGAAAGAATTCATATTCTTATTGGCTTAAAAAAGGCACTTTTACATATTGATGAAATAATAGCACTGATTAAAAAATCAAAAGACAGAGACACAGCAAAAATAAATTTAATTAAAAAATTTAAATTTACAGAAATTCAAGCAGAAGTAATTTTGGAAACAAAACTTCAGGCCTTGGCTCGCCTTGAAAGGGAGAAGATTTTAAAGGAGCTTGAAGAAAAAAGAAGATTAGCAAAAGAACTGGAGGCGATTTTAACAAAAAAAGGAGGAATAGAAGGAGTTATAGAAAAAGAATTAAAAGAAATAAAAGAAAAATATGGCGACAGAAGAAAAACTGAGTTGATTTTGCAAAAAGTAGACGAGTTTAAAGAAGAAGATCTAATTCCGGAAGAGGACAATATATTAATTTTAACCGAAGGGGGATATGTAAAAAGACTTTCTCCCTCAGTTTTTAAAGCCCAAAAAAGAGGGGGCAAGGGAGTTTTGGGAGTTGTTTTAAGAGAAGAAGATAAGGTGAGCCACTTTTTATATTTAAATAGTCATGATCAGGTTTTATTTTTTACAAATAAAGGTAAAGTATTTAAACTCCCAGCTTATGAGATTCCTCTTTCTGAAAGACAGAGTTTGGGAAGAGGAATTTTGAATTTTTTGGAGCTTGAACCTCAAGAATTTATTACTTCTATTTTAAACTTTGGCAAAGAGAAAAAAGAATATTTTTTAATGGTGACTGCCAAGGGAATTATTAAAAAAACAAAAAGTGAAGATTTTGAAATTGTAAGAAGATCAGGACTTCGGGCGATTAAACTTCAAGAGAATGATAATTTAGTTTTTGTTGGCGCCCTAAACAAAAATGATGAAGTTTTATTAGCAAATAATAAAGGAAATGTTATAAGGTTTAAAGAAAAAGACTTAAGAGAAATGGGCCGAAACGCCATGGGGGTTTTGGGGATGAGATTAAAAGAGGATGAGAAAATTGTTGGTGCCGAAATTTTAGAAAAAAAAGACCAAAGAAAGATTTTTCTTTTGACAGTGAGTGAGAACGGTTTTGCAAAAATGACAGATATTGGAAAATTTAGATTACAAAAAAGAGGAGGAAAGGGAATCATTGGGATGAAAATAACTAGAAAGACAGGAGATTTAGCAAAAACATTTTTGATTTCCGAAGAAGAAGAGTTTGTTATAATTTCAACAAAAGGACAGACAATAAGAACAAGCATTAAAAGTATTCCCAAATTAACTAGGGCTTCTCAGGGAGTGAGGGTAATAAAACTTAAAGGAAACGATAAAGTAGCTTCTGGTATTGCATTTTAATTTTTATTTTTTTAATATTTATTAATAAAAAAAATGATTTTAGAAATAAGTTATCCTGGAACAGGAGGATTTTTGAGTCCCAAAAAGGTGATTGAAAGTTTTGATTTTATCAAAGAGGGAATGATTGTTGCCGATTTTGGATGTGGGGGTGGATACTTTACTTTTCCTTTGGCTGAGAAAGTTGGAGAAACTGGAAAAGTATTTGCTATTGATGTTTTAAAAGAGCCCCTTGAAGTTATAGAATCAAAAGCAAGAATTGAGGGTTTTAAAAATATTAAAACAATAAGAGGAGATTTAGAAAAAGAAGGAGGGTCTTGCATTAAAGATAATTTTTGTGATATAATTTTAATAGCTAATTTGTTTTTTCAGACAGAAAAAGATGAGGCAGTTGTGAAAGAAGCAAAAAGAGTGTTAAAAGATAATGGTTATATTATTTTTATTGATTGGAAAAAAGATGTTTCAATTGGACCGAAAGGAAAGAGGGTTGATAAAGAAGAAGTAAAAAAACTTTTTGAAAAAGAAGGGTTTATTTTAAAAGCTGAATTTTCTCCGGATGATTATCATTTCGGATTAATTTTTAAAAGGGAATAAAAATTTTATGGAAAAAAGAAAAAAAGAAAAAATTATTAAAAATATTATTGTCTTTTTTTTGATAATTTTAGCATATTTGCCTCTTTTGGTTTTTGGACAAGATGTGAAGCTCGACAATCCCGCCAAACATTCAACCGTTGTTGATTTTTTAATTAGTGTCAGAAACTTTCTTTGGATCTTAGTAGCGCCGCTTTCCTCAATTATGATGATTTGGGCAGGAATTTTATTTTTGACATCAGAGGGCAATCCAGACAGAATAAGAAAAGCGAAGACATTAGTAACTTATATAATAGTTGGTATCTTCGTAGCATTAATTGCTACAGGCATAGTTCAAATTATCAAGAGTCTTTAATTTTTTAAAGGTCGCAAAAAATAATGCTAATAAATAAAATTTATGACAAAAAAAATTAAAAAAATTTCAGCCCCGTTCTTAATTTTTTTGATTAGTCTTTATTTTTTGCCAGTAATGGTGGCTGCTGAGGAACCACCCACTCTTGTTACATCAACCTCGGATGTAGTAAGGATTTTAAATAATGTAAGAAATATAATTTGGGTAGTATTAACGGTAGTAGTTGTAATTATGTTTGTTTGGGCAGGTATTACTTTTGTTACAGCAGAAGGAGATACAAATAAAATTCAAAAAGCAAGAAATAGAATTCTTTACGGAGTCATTGGAATTTTTGTGGCTCTTTTGGCTGGTGGAATATTGTATTTGATACAGAATATGATGAGTCGTTAATTAATTTTAAAATAAATAACCGTCTTTAAAAAGAAAGAGCAATTTTTATTGCTCTTTCTTTTTTTTAAAAAATTTTATATATAAAAGATATAGCTGTGTCGGGGTGGCGGAATTGGTAGACGCGTCAGGCTTAGGACCTGATGGAAGAAATTCCATGAGGGTTCAAGTCCCTCCCCCGACACTATTTTAATATGAAAAAAATAAACATAATTTTTTTAATTTTAATTTTTTTATTCAGTCTTTTTTTTCATTTTTATAGGCTTTCTTTTCCTTCAAAAGTTGTCTTTGATGAACAATGGTATGCCTCCCATGCTGCTTCTTATTTTGCAAATAAATATTATTTCGATGTTCATCCTCCATTAGCAAAGCTTTTAATTGCTTTTTTTGGTTATCTTTTTGGTTTTAAAGACCCCACAGGAAGATATTATTTTCGTCATGCCACAGAATACCCAAGTCTTAATAGTTATTTGCCCTTTAGAATTTTACCTGCTTTTTTGGGAGCACTTTTGCCAATTTTAGGTTGGTTTTTTGTAAAGGGATTGAATGGTTCTGATATGGCTGCTTTTTTGGCGAGTGCTTTTTTACTTTTTGATAATGCTCTTTTAACCCAATCCCGATTTGTTTTAATCGAAATTATAGTTGTATTCTTTTCTTTTCTTTCTGCACTTTTTTATGTTTATTTTTTAAAGCAAAAAACTTTTTCAAAAAAATGGTTTATTTTTCTTTTTTTTATGGGGCTTTCTTTGGGTTTTGCTATTTCTTCTAAATGGTCCGCTTTTGTGATTTTAGCAACAATAATTTTTCTTGAAATTTTAAGATTTTTTAAATCAAAAAAACAAAATGAAAAATTATTATATTTTTTAAAAAGAATAAAAAAAGAAGTTTTAATTTTATTAGTTTTTATTTTAATTTTGCCCTCTTTAATTTATTTGTTTTCTTTTTATTTGCATTTTTCTTTAATTAAAACACCAAGGAACATTAGTGATTTTTCTGATCCTCTTTTATATTCAAAAAAAGAGGATCTAACGAGGACTCCGCCTCCCCATTTCTATCAACTCCTAAGCGGTAATTTTTTAAGAAAATTTTTAAAAACTCAAAAAATGATGCTTTCAGTACTAGCTGTAACTGCTGATCATCCCTATAAAAGTTTTTGGTGGCAGTGGCCCCTTGGTAGAAAACCAATGCTTTATTTTCAAGAAAAAGAAAGAAACATTTATCTTATTCCAAATCCTTTTATTTGGTATTTGAGCTTTTTTGCTGCAATTTTTGTTTTTTATATTCCTTATTTTAAATTAAAATACAAAAAAAAGACCCCTTACTTTTTTAAAAATCCTATAATTTTATATCTTTATTACGTTTCTTGGCTTTTCTATTTGCCGATACAAAGAACAAGTTTTTTATATTATTATCTTTTACCACTTTCCTTTTCTATTGTGATTTTTTCTTTGGTTTTCGATTTTTTAACCCAAAATACTCCTTCCAAAAAAAGAAAAATTATTTTTACTTTGTTAATTTCTTTTGCTTTTGTTTTCTTTGTCTCTTATTTGCCATTTGTTTATGGTTTTTCTTTGACCGGAAAATTGTCAATTTTTAAAAAATTAATTTTTCCTTTCTGGAGATAAGTTAAAAATAAAAATGAAAAAATCATTTTTAAAAGAAAAATTTTTTTGTCTTTTGAAATTTTCAGCTGTTGGAGTGTTGGGGGTTGGAGTAAATTATGCTTTTTTATTTTTGCTTTATGAGCTTTTTCATTTTTATTATTTGGTCTCCGCCGCAATTGCCATTGAAATTTCAATTATCTCAAATTTTGTTTTAAATGATATTTGGACATTTAAACAAAAAAAAGAGGGAGATTCTTTTTTTGTTAGACTTTTAAAATTTAATTTAGTTTGCCTTGGGGGTCTTTTAATTAATCTTTTAATTTTAAAATATTTAAAAGAGGAACTGTTTTTAAATCTATATTTTGCAGAGTTTTTCGGGATTTTAGGAGGATTTTTGTGGAATTTCCTTTTTAGTAATTTTTTTGTTTGGAAAAAATAATTTTTTTGTAAAAAATAAACTAAGATAAAGGAATAAAAAGTTTCTTAAATTTAAAACAAAAATTAAAAAAAGATTCTTTTCTAATAAGAACTTATAAGAGCAGGGATATATTATAAAAGTAAGAATTTCCGTAAATCCAAAGATAAGTTTTTCTTTTTTTTCTTTTAAACACAAGGAGGCCAGAGGGAAAACCCAGATTAAAAACTGGGGTGAAAAAACTTTATTAAAAGCGACAAAAAATAAAAAGAAAAGAAAAATATAATTTAAAAAAGTTTCTTTTTTTATTTTTTTAAGTTTAAGTAAATATAAAAGAAAAATCCCAAAAATCACCAAAAGAAAACCAGTACTAAAATAAGATATAAATTTTAATAAAGGATTTTGATAGAGGCTCCAACCATATTCATCGTTTTTTATTAAAAGAGAAAATTTTTTAAATTTTGTTTTGTTAAGAATCAAAAGTAGTCCCCCATAGAGACTTTCTATGTGAATTGGCCTTTGAAAATGATACAAAAAACTATATCCGCCCGATTCTTTAATTGGAAATCGAAAAATAAAAGAAAAAATTAAAAATAAAAAAATAAATATTCCTAAAAAAGAAGCCAAAAACAAAAAGCTCTCTTTTAAATTTTTATTTTTTAAAATATAGATAAAGAAAATCGGAAGAATGATTACAGGATAAAATTTTGCAAAGACCCCAAGACAAAGAAGTAAAGAAGACAAAAAAATATTGTTTTTTAAAAGAAAGTATATACTTGATAATATTAAAAATATTATAAAAATATCGAATCTTCTTAAAATAAAAAAATAAGATAAAAGAGAAAATAAGATAAAATAAAAACTTGTCTCAAATAAGTCCATTTTTAATTTCTTTACTATTTTAAGAAAGAAAAAGTAAGACAATATTAAAAAAAGTGTCATCTCAAAGCCAAAAATAATGGCATAATTTGAAAATTCAAGAGAAAAAAAACCAGGAATTAAAATTGGAATTAAAGATAGGGGGGGATAAACTACAAAAAAGTTTTTATAAGGGAGTATTTTTTGATTGATTATTTTTTGGGAATAAAAATAAAAGATTTTTACATCTGTATCTGGAAATGTAGCAAAATTTAAAATTAAAAAACCAACAAAAATTAAAAAAGAAAAAAATAAAAAAAATTTTCTTTCTTTTTGATTAAACATAAATTAAATTAACCCTCTTAAAAAAAATATAATATGTTTCATTTTTATTTTTGAACTTCCTTTTTTCCTTTCCCCAAAATTATAAGAAAATTCAGAAATTTTAACATCTTTTGGAGTAATTTTCAAGAAATCAAAAAGAACTTTATAGCCTCTAAGTTGGAATTTCTTTTTATTTTTTTTAATTAATTCTTTAAAAAGAGAAGTTTTTCCTCCAAAAAAGCCAGAAAGAATATCTTTTGGATATTTTTTTCTTTTTAAAACAAGAGAAATTTTTCCTAAAATCGTTGCTATTTTTGAGATTAATTTTCTTTGCCATTTCCAATTTTTAATTTTCTTTCTTGAAGCGACAACAAACAAATTTCCTTTTTCAAATTCTTTTTTAAAATCTGAAATTGCTTCTGGAGGGTGTTGGAGATCCCCATCCATTACTATAAAATAATCTGTTTTTGTTTTTTGAATACCCTCAATGATACTTGCGCAAATTCCATGTATTTTTTTGTGGGTTCTGTCGATTAGTTTTATTTTTGGATTTCTTTTGTTGATTTTTTTGACAATTTCCCTTGTTTTATCAATTGAGCCATCGTCAATAAAAAAAACAGAAATTTCAGGATATAATTTTTCTATTATTTTCACAAGTAAAGAAACATTTTCCTCCTCGTTTAAAACAGGTACCAAAATAGTTATATCTTTAAATGAAATTTTTTTATCTTGTATGTGGGTATTTGTTTGGGGAATCATAAAAAGAATAAAAAGTTTGGGCGTGAATTAATTTATCATTTTTCCAAACCTCTTCTATGAGTTTTGCTTTCATTGAACCATCGGATTTAAAATCGTATTGATATGGACCTTTTACTATTACTTTTCTTCCATCATCTTTTCCATAAAATTCAAAGATTAAATTATAGCCCTGAATTTTTGTTTGGACTAGTATATAGTTTCCAGTATTATTTTTAAATTTTAAATCAGGAGAGGGTTGATAAACGGTAGCATCAAATCCCTGAGGGTTATAGTAGCTTACAGGAAAAGCATGGGCATGTCTTTCTATAATTTCAAGTCCCGAATAAACAGCCGCTCTAAACATTGTTGTTGAAACTTGGCATATTCCGCCACCATATTCTGGTACGGTTTTATTTTCTTTAATTACAAGCTCTGGGAGATATCCTTCTTTTGCTGTAACATTTCCCAATGTTTTATTAAAAGAAAAAATTTCATTTGGCGCTATTAAAATACCATTAAATTTAGAGGCGGCTACTTTTATATTATTTATTCTATTTTTAGGAGAACCATAAAAATTTGAAGTTCCTTTCCCAATTAATTTTTCTATTTTTAAATCTTTAATTTTTTCTTCTGTTATCTCTGGTTTTTTGGTTTCAATAACAAGGGTAATATTTTTATTTTTGTTTAATATTTCTTTTTTTATTTTTTTGATACTTTCTTTTATGTTTAAAACCCTTCCTTCTTTTGGCGGTTCAACAATATTTATTTTTTCATTTTCAAAAGAAAGGACAGGGTTTTTGGGTTCTATATTTATTTTAGAAGAAATGTCATTAAGATATTCTTCAATTAATTTTTCATCTAAACTCATTTCAAGAGATTTGTTCTTTTGGGGAACAAACAAAAACCAATTTCCCAAAGTATTTTTACCAAGAGAGAAAGTAGAAAAGTCAGTTTTTAAATAATAAGGACAATTATTTAAAATTTCGTTTGCTTTTTCTTTTGCTTTTATTGCGGCTTCTTTTTTGATTTCAGCCTTTACATTTTTTATATAAAAACAGTTTGAATCCTCATTTAAAGCAAGACAAATATTTGGTGTTTTGAAATTTTTAAGATTGTTTTCAAGATAATTTTTAATTTCCTTCCTTTCAAACATCTTTCCATTTTCTTCCTCTTTAACTTTAAAACTTCCATCGGAAAGCGAAAAATATACAATTGCATTTTTGGGAAGTGCTTCGAATTTCCCAAAATTTTTAGTTAAAAATTCATCTACTTTTTCTTCTTTTACTTCGACATTCGGCACAATCTTTATTTTTCCAAAAAGAGCCAAAAATTTTTCTTTTAGATTTAAGAAAAAATTCCCCTTTTTACCAACTAAAAAAGCGTTTTTTATGTCTTTTTCAATATTGTATTTTGGAGAAAAATAACTAATTTTTTCTTCCCTTTGAGCAATAACTACAGAATTTTTTTTAATGTCAAAAACTACTTTTTTTTCTAATAGCTCTTTGATTTTTTTATCAAGGATTTCTTTAGTCTCTTTTTCGGTCTTGCCGCCGACATTGATATTATCTATTTTTACCCCAAAAGCGATTTTGTTCGCAGGATACTTTTCAAAACAAAATAGAGCCATTGCAAATGCAATGACCCCTAATAAAAAATATATTATCTTTTTATCCAAAATCCTTCTTAAATCCATGATTAACTAAAAAGGAAGATTTCTATTCAAGTATTTCCCTTACTTTAATTTTTGTTGCTTTGGTTTTTTGAACTTTGGGCAATCTTATAGTTAAAATTCCATTTTTTAATTCAGCACTTACTCCCTCTGATTTTATTTCTTCTGGTAAAACAATTGATCTTGAAAATGGTCCCCAATAACATTCTTGATAAAAGTAATTTTCAGGATTAACTTCTATTTCTTTTTTTCTTTCTCCTCTTATTGTGACCATATCGTTTTGAATCATAATATCAAGATCGCTTGCTTTAACTCCGGCAATAGTTGATTGAATTATAATTTCATTGTCTGTTTGAAAAACATCTACTGCCAATTGACCTTCTTCTTGGGGTGTTTCTTCTTCGTTATTTTGGACAGTAATATTTGCAGTTTCCTCTTCAATTTCGGAAGCGCCGGTTAATTTTTCAAAAAAGTCACTCATATTTTTAAAAAGAAATTAGATTAAACTTCGCACGACCTTGGTAATTTTTTAACTTTAATTAAAAAGAAATAAAGAATCAATGCCATTAATGCTATTATACCAATTGGAATTAAAAAATCAAAGAGAGAAGTGGCATTTTCTATTTTTGTTAAAAATCCATCATAAACACCATGGAAAATCGAAGCAATTGCAATTCCAGAAAATATTATAAATATTTTTTTAGTTTTTTTAAACCTTAAAGATAAAGCCAAGAAAAATCCCAAAATTCCCGCAGCAAGAGTATGAAGGAAAATTGCTGTTGCTAAGCGAAGAATACTTAAATAAATCGCTTCATTTATTTGGGGAAGATGGATTATACTTGATACATTTTCACTTGCTGCAATACCAAGGCCAGCAATAATTAAATAAAGCATTGCATCAATTGGTTCGTCAAAGTGCGAAGAATTAATAACTCTTATTTTAACAATTAAATATTTAAAAAACTCTTCCCAAAAACCAATTATTAAAATGTAATATAAAAATATTTGAAGATTTGTTGGATTTGATTGGCCGGTAAAAAAAAGATTAGGAAAAAGATTGCTTACAAAATTTTCAATTTTATTTTCAATTAAAGCAATTAACGGAACGCAAAGTGCTCCCAAAATAAATATTTCAAGAACTTTAGCATTTGATTCAGGGTGTACATCCTGTCTTAAATAAAAAAGTAACCAAATAATACAAGGGAAAATTCCTATTATAAATAAAATTAAATAGTGCCAAAAAAATCCAATTTCCATTTTTTTAAAAATTTAAATTTGGTTTTGCAATTATTTTTCTTGATTTAAGATTTTTGAGGGTGGGAATTATTTTTTCTTTTTTGTGATAAAAAGCACTTATCGCTATCATTGCTGCATTATCTGTTGAAAATTTTTTTGGAGGGAAAATTAATTTAGCATTTATTTTTTCCTTTTTTAACTCTTTTTTAAACATAAATTTTAATCTTTTATTTGCCGAAACCCCACCTCCAACCAAAATAGTTTTTGCTTTTTTTTCTTTTGCTGCTTTGATTGTTTTTTTTACTAAAACTTCAATTACTGCTTCTTGGGCCGAGGCAGCAATGTCTTTTTTAATATTTTTTAATTTCTTCTTTTGAATATCTTTTACAAAATAAAGAACCGCAGTTTTAAGTCCAGAAAAACTGAAATTATAATTTTTTGTATTAATCATTGGGCGAGGGAAATAATGAAAACTTGGATTGCCCTCTTTTGCTATTTTTTCTATTTCAGGACCACCAGGATAGGGAAGATTAAGAATTTTAGCAATTTTATCAAGGCATTCACCAGCAGCATCATCTACGGTTTCGCCCAAGAGTTTATATTGCAAAATTTTTTTAATAAAAACAAGTTCTGTATGACCGCCACTTACGATTAAAGCAATTGCAGGAAAAATTGTTTTTTCTTTTTCGCGATTTTCCAAAGAGTCCTTTTGGGTTTTGATCTTCTTATAAGTTGGTGTTAACCAACTTGAAAATATATGACCCTCAAGATGATTAATCAAAACTATTGGTTTTTTCCAAGAAAAAGAAAGAACCTTTGCAAAGTTAATTCCTGTCCAAAGACAAGGTTCAAGACCAGGGCCGGAAGTTACTGCTATTAAATCAATTTCTGGTTTTTGATGATTTAAAAGAAAATTTTTTGTTTTTAAAATAAAATCATTCTCTTTTAAAAAACTGTTCATCGCTTCTAATTCTTTTATTCTTATCTGATTTTTTTTCTTTTTTTTAAGAAGCCCCGCTTTTTTAAGAGCAATTTTTAGAGCAAAAGGAAGGTTTTTTTGGTGTTCTCTTTTTGCTAAAAATGGAAAGACTCCGCCATATTTTTTGTGGATTTTAATTTGAGAAGAAACAGCATTGCTTAAAATTTTAATTTTTGAATTTTTTATTTCTAATATTGCTATACAAGTATCGTCACAAGAAGTGTCAATTGCAAGAATTCTCATCGTTTTTTTTAAAAATTAATTAAAAACCTTGATATAATCATTATAATATAATATTATATTCTTTTAAATATGTCTTCTTTAATTGTTTATTCATTAAAAAATACTGTTCGTAAAAAAGGCGTTTCTTTACTTGCTATTTTGGGTGTGGCTGTTGGTGTTGCTTTGATGGTTTTTATTTTATCAAGCTCTGCGGGAGTAAACAAGATGTTTTCAGAGTCATTTACTAGGGCAGCAGGAGAGATTATTGTATCTAGCGAGAATGCACCAATGGGTCTTGGTATAGTTTCGGGATCAGTTTCTTTATTACCCAAAGATTATGTTCAAAGGATTGAAAAAATAGAACATATAGAATCTGTTTCTCCAAGGGTAATGACAGTGATTTCAAGTGAGTCGTTAAAGAGTGCTGAGCCGTTTTTTGTTCTTGTGGGCGTTGATCCCCAAAGGGACAAAAAAAGTAAAGGACCAACAACAGCTATTATCGAGGGCCGTTCTTTTATTAAGGAAAACGAAGTTATTATCGGAAAAACAAGGGTTGACTCTGTAGAGATGGCAGGAAAAAGAAAAATAAATATAGGGGATAAAATAGAAATTATTATTCCTCCAAAAAGAAAAGGGGATTTACCTCAAAAAATTCAACTTACGATTGTTGGTAAATTTGAGACGGGAAATTTTTTAGAAGATTATTACATTTTTGCTTCTGAAGATACAGTGAGGAAAATTTCGGGAATTGAATCTTCAAAGATAAATAATATTGTTGTAAAGGTTGATTCTATAGATAATGTAGAGATGGTTGATAAGGCAATTAAAAAAGAATTTAAAGACGCTGATCCTCCAGTTCAGACACTTTTAAATAAAAATATTTTTTCTAATTTGCAGGGAACACTAAAAACATTTACTAACTTTAGAATAGCCATATCAATTGTTGCAGGTATTGCCGGAGGAATGTGTATTTTAATTGTAATGTTAATTTCGGTTATAGAAAGAAAAAAAGAGTTTGGAATTCTAAAAGCCGTTGGATGGAGTAATGCAAACATTACACTTTCTATTTTGATAGAATCTTTATTTTTAAGCTTAACTGGTGTGACAGTAGGGCTTGTTATGGGTTGGCTCGGTATTTTTCTTGCTGGGAAATATATTTCAGTTTTAAAAGATTTTTTGTTTTTAAACTGGCAGGTAATATCTTTGATTTTGGGATTTGGTATTTTGCTTGGTGTGATTGGTGGAATGTATCCTGCCTGGAAGGCGTCAAAGGTTGTTCCAATGGAAACACTAAGAGGAGATTAAATAATTTTTATGAAAATTGAAAAAACATTAATAGAGTTAAAAAACGTAAGTAAAATTTATGGCAAGGGAAGAACAGCGGTAAAAGCGCTCTCTAATATTAACCTTAAAGTAAAAGAAGGAGAGTTTTTAGCAATTGTGGGTCCTTCGGGGTCTGGAAAAACCACTTTTTTAAATATTATAGGAGCGCTTGATAAACCAACTTCAGGCGAGGTCTTCATAGATAATATTAATATTTCAAAGATAAAAGAATCTAATTTATATAAAGTAAGAAGAGAAAAGGTTGGTTTTATTTTTCAAAGTTATTACTTAATACCAACATTAACCGCATTGCAAAACGTCTTAGTGCCCACCTTTCCTTTAAGAAACAATAAAAAGAAGTTTTTAAAAAGAGCGAAGCTGCTTTTTAAAGAGGTTGGACTTTTAGGAAAAGAAGAGAGACGTCCATCTGAATTATCAGGAGGAGAGCAGCAAAGAGTTGCTATTGCAAGGTCTTTGATTTTAGATCCGCCGTTAATTTTGGCAGATGAACCAACCGGCAACCTTGACTCAAAAAGAGGATTAGCAATAATTAATTTAATGAAAAATCTTAACAAAAAAGAGAACAAAACATTTATTATTGTTACCCACAACTTCCAAATTGCTGAAAGTTGTGATAGAATAATTAAAATAGAAGATGGGAAAATCAAAAATTAAAAAGGTCGAGAAAATTTAAATAAAAATTATGCAACCAAATCCTTATTTGTCTCAAATTTCAGCTGTTGAACAACAAATTGCTGCTCTAGAGTCGCAAGAAGCCCAGATTGCAGCTCAAAAGGCAAATTATCCACCAGGCGATCCAGCAAGAATTTCTCTTGAAGAAAGAGAAGCTTCGATTATGCAGCAAAAGTCTTATCTTTTGCAACAGATGGCAAATTTAGAAAGGCTTTCTGCTGAGTGGGAAAGAAACCAAGCTCAACCGTAATAAGATTTTTAAAATTTATGTATACACAAAACCCCTATGATTCAAAAAAAACAGAGATTGAAAACAGGATTAGAAACATTGATTCAGATATTACTTCCCGTTCGCAAAATATAAAATTTAAAAAACAAGAAATTTCTCAAAGACTTTATCAGGCATCCCAGAAAATTCAAAGCCTGTCACAAAAGTTTCAATCTATTCCAGATAATGATTATCAATACATTTTAAGAGAAATTCAAAATTCTTCTTATTCTCTACAGACAATCCCCCAAGAAATACAGAGCTTAAATCAGAAATTTCAAGACATAAACAATGAAATTCAACAAATACAAAGACTTGAGCAGGAAAGAAAGAATCTTGAAAACGAGCTTAAAAATGTTGAAGCCCAAAGTAAAAGATGGGTAGAAGAGCAAACAAGGAGATTAAAAGATGATTTATCCGGAGGAAATAGAAGAATGGGTGGAGGATTTTTTTAATAAACTCTTATAGTTAAAATTAAATGACATCTCAAGAAATTCGAGAAAAATTTTTTAAATTTTTTAAAGAAAGAGGGCACAAGATAATGCCTTCTTCTTCGTTAATTTCGGAAGACGAAACAGTGCTTTTTACAACCGCTGGAATGCAGCAATTTAAAAAATACTATTTAAATCCAAAAGAAGCACCAGCTTCAAGAATAGTTACAATCCAGAAATGTTTTAGGACTTCAGACATTGAAGAAGTTGGCGATAAAACCCACCTTACATTTTTTGAAATGATGGGAAATTTTTCTTTTGGCTATCCTAAAATTGAAAATTCTTATTTTAAAGAAGAGGCGATTAAGTGGGCTTGGGGATTTTTAACTAAAAAAGAATGGCTGGGCCTAGATAAAAAAAGAATTTCAGCTACATATTTTGGGGGCGATAAAGAAAAAAACCTTCCAAAAGACGAAGAATCTTTTAAAATCTTAAATAAAATTGAAGGGCTTTATAAAATTAAGCCACAAGGCTTTGAAGATAATTTTTGGTCGCTCGGCACAGAAGGAAGTCCGGGAGGACCTACAGTTGAATTTTATGTTGATAGTATTGAGATTTGGAATTTGGTATTTAACGAATTTATTTTTGAGGGCGGAAAATATAAACCAAGTGAATTTAGGGGCATTGATACTGGAATGGGGCTTGAGAGATTACTTTCGGTAATTCAAAAAAAAGAAAGCGTTTTTGAGACCGATTTATTTCTGCCGATTTTAGATAAGATAGGAGAAGCAAACAAATATAATCTTCCAAAAGATAACCTTCCAAAAGAATTATTAAGACGTTTGGCCGATCACTTAAAAGCAAGTTCTTTTTTAATATCAGATGGAATTTTACCGGGAAAAGAAGATAGAGAATATATTTTAAGAAGGCTTCTGCGATGGTGTATTCGTTATGCAGTACTTCTAAAGTTTAAAGATTATTGGTACATAGAGCCGATTAAAGAAATCGTTAACATATATAAAGATGTTTATCCTGAGATTAAAAAGAGCGAAGAGAAAATTATTACTGTTTTTCAAAACGAGGAAGAGAAATTTAAAAAGACGTTGGAAAACGGTATAAAAGAATTGCATAAAATATTTAGCTGGTATGAAAAATTAGTTTTTCTTAAAAGAAGGTCCGTCAAGCCTGGAGAAAAAGTGAAGATAGAAGGCGAAGATTTTTTTCAAAAACTAGAAGAGACTTATAAAGAACTTGCTAAAAAGCTTTTTTTTGTTTATCAAACATACGGTTTTCCGTTGGAACTTTCTTTTGATGAGTGGAAATGTTGGTTTAATAGAGATTTGTCAGAGGCTGAGAAAGAAAAAATTATAAAATACTTTTACCAAGAGAAAGAAAAGCACCAAGAAATTTCCCGCAAAGGCGCTGAAAAAAAATTCAAAGGAGGGTTGGCAGATGAAAGCTATGAGACAACAAAACTTCATACAGCAGCGCACTTGTTATTGCAAGCATTGCGGGAAGTTTTAGGAGGGCATGTGGTTCAGAAAGGATCAAACATTACTTCTGAGCGTTTGCGTTTCGATTTTTCGCATCCAGAAAAATTAACAGACGAGCAAATTAAAAAAGTAGAGGAGTTGGTTAATAAAAAAATAAAAGAAAATCTACCGGTAAGTTGTGAGGAAATGACGGTTGAGGAGGCAAAAAAACAAGGCGCAATGGGGGTTTTTGAGGAAAGATATGGTGATAAAGTTAAGGTTTATACTATTGGAGATTTTTCAAAAGAGATTTGCGGAGGCCCCCATGTTAAAAACACTTCAGAACTTGGAAGTTTTAAGATTATAAAAGAAGAAAGCGTTGGGAGTGGTGTAAGAAGAATAAAAGCAATATTAGAATAAAAAAAATATGGAGGGAATTTTAAAATTAATTTTATCTTGTCTTTATTTTTTTCTTCCGGCTTTAATTTCAAATATGATGGCTTCAGTTACCCGCCATTTTTCTTTTTTGAAATTTTTTGAAAAGCCAATTGATTTTGGCAAAAAAATAAATGGTAATGTTATTTTGGGTCCTTCAAAAACATGGAGAGGATTAATTTTTGGACCATTGTTTGGTTTTTTAGTTGTTATTCTTCAGTTTTCTTTATATTACAAAAATTCCTTTTTTAAAGAAATTAGCTTAATTGATTTTTCAAAAATAAATATTTTTATTTTTTGGTTTTTAATGTGCGTTGGGGCGATTTTTGGTGACGCCCTTTTTTCTTTTTTTAAACGTCGTTTAAAGATCGCTCCTGGTAAGCCCTGGATTCCTTTTGATCAATTGGATTTTGTTATTGGTGCATTTTTATTTTTAACGCCCTATCTTAACTTTTATTTAAAATTAAATATAGGATTAGTTCATTGGGGATTAATTTTAATAATTTCATTTCTTTTGCATGTAATAACCAATAATATTGGATATTATACTGGTCTTCAAAAAAACAGATGGTAAAATTTTAAATTTGACTTTATCTTTTAAAAGAATTAAAATAGAAAAAGCATTATGCCCAAAAAAGATAAAATACAAACCAAAGATAACTTGGAAGATACGGTCGAGGCAATTAAAGAAAAGTTTGGAGAAGGCGCAATAATGAAACTTGGCGAAGTAAAGGCAGTTGATGTTGAAGCAATTTCAACTTCTTCCATTTCTTTAGATTTGGCGCTTGGCGTTGGGGGGATTCCAAAAGGAAGAATAATTGAAATTTTTGGTCCAGAAAGCTCGGGAAAGACAACTGTGGCTTTGCATGCAATTGCTGAAACCCAAAAAAGAGGTGAGGTGGCTGCTTTTATTGATGCAGAACATGCTTTGGATCCTGATTATGCAAAAAAAGTTGG
>Ga0272449_1001169_pt1 | contig 27891 bp, 27 predicted proteins | sample YNPCB0241_FD_198679 | JGI IMG/M metagenome (GOLD analysis project Ga0272449, IMG submission 198679) | Hot spring sediment microbial communities from Yellowstone National Park, WY, United States - YNP-CB-024-1 | ecosystem: Environmental > Aquatic > Thermal springs > Hot (42-90C) > Sediment... | reverse complement strand
TGAACCCCTTAGAGAATAGACAGGTTGATTATTTAATAACGAGTTTTTGGGTGAATTCTTTATTTTCCGCTTTTATCTTTAAGAGATAGACACCGGTTTTTATTCCCTTTAATGAGATTTTTGGCTCTTTGGAAGAGAAGGCAATCTCTTTTATCAACTTTCCGGAAACATCAAAGATTTTAATCTCTTTTACGGGCAAAGGACAACGGATAACGAAGAAAGAATTTGCCGGATTGGGATAGATTTCTGAGGTGAAAGGTTTAACATCGGGTATGAAGTATTCTTCAATTCCCGTCACATCCCGAATGACTGAGATAGTGGAAGAACCGAAATTTGCCACATAGGTTCGGTTCTCGATTGAATTCCAGGCAAAGGCACAAGGCCCGTTTCCTACTGGGATTGTTGTAATTACTTGATTTGTTGTCTCATCATGTTAGCGGACATGGTCATGGTGTCAATAAATAGTCGCTGTCCTTATTTTCCCCTATTTCATGGTGCCAGCAGATTTTTTCTCTTCTGTTTCCAGCCATCGCTTTACGGTCCGCCAAATCTACCCGTGTTTTTCAAGTTGTGGCGGTGTTTAGGCCACGGGGTATTGGCAAGTTGTTAGAATCGTTATGGCCAATACCAAACATCATTTCTTCTAACACCACTACCACTAACTCCACCCAGCACCCAGATTTTATTATTAAAGACAACTGCGCAGTGATGGCGTCTTGGTGACCAACCGGCATTAGCTGTTGCCCTTGTCCAATTCACCCCATCTGAAGAATACCAAACATCATTTCTATAACCGCTACCATCCTCTCCGCCCAGCACCCAGATTTTATTATCAAAGACGACCGAGGTGGGAAAATACCTTGGTGACCAGCCAGCATTAGCAGTCGCCCTTGTCCAATTCACCCCATCTGAAGAATACCAAACATCATTTATCCTATTATCATCATCTCCGCCAAGTATCCAGATTTTATTATTAAAGACGAGCGAGGTGAAATATTTTCTTGGTGACCAGCCAGCATTAGCTGTTGCCCTTGTCCAATTCACCCCATCTGAAGAATACCAAACATCATTTCTCTCACCACCCTCATATCCTCCACCAAGTATCCAGATTTTATTATTAAAGACAACTGAAGTATGTCCATTCCTTGGTGACCAGCCGGCAGAAGAGGTGGCGAGTCGCCAGGGTATCTCAATTGCAATTTGATGACCGCTTGACCAAGAAGAAACACTACCTTCTTTATCTTTTGCCTGCGCCTTTACATAATAAATTCCAGAGTCCCGCCAGGAATGGTTCATTGTAACGGTTTGACCAGATGGAACATAAACACTCCAATTTGATGTATCGCCGTCGCCCCAAGCAAATCGGATTGCGACACTGTCACCATCCGGGTCAGTGGCGGATACGGAAAAGTTATAAGAGGTATTCCGAAATCCAGCAGATGGTCCGGACGGGGTTCTTGGCGCATCGGGTGGGAAATTGGTGATGACTATTTGGTGGGGGTTTGACCAAGAAGATAACACTTCATTGACATCCTTTGCCTGTGCCTTTACTGAATAGGTGCCCGAGTTTTGATAAGAATGGTTGATGGTCACCGGGGTGCCGCTTTGAACCCAATTTGTCCAATCTGAAGTGTCACCATCACCAAAGGCAAAACGATAACAGACCGCATCACCATCTGGGTCGGTTGTTACGGTTGAGAAGGTATAAACGCTGTCTTTTCTTCCCTGCGATGGTCCAGTTGGAGTTGCTGGTGGATTGGGTGCACGGTTGGCAATAATCGTAATCTCAAACGGGTCTGACCAGTTAGAAACTGCATTGTATTTATCCTTTGCCTGTGCCCTGATTGCGTATGTCCCACCGGTCTGCCAACTATGCGATAGCGAAACGGTCTCGGCACTGGCAACAAGAGGGCTCCAATCCGAGGTATCACCATCGCCCCAAGCAAATCGGATTGCGACACTGTCACCATCCGGGTCATTAGCCACGGTTTTGAATGAACAGAGGCTATCTTTAAAGGCAGTTGTCGGCCCGCTTGGGGTTGCTGGTGGATTAGGCGCATGATTGGCAATGATAGTGATTGTGAATGGTTCTGACCAGACAGATATTGCTCCTTTTTTATCCCTTGCCTGTGCTTTCACCGAATAGGTGCCGGGATTTTGCCAGATATGAGAAACTTTTATTGTCTCACCACTGACAAAATAATTGCTCCAACCTGAGGTATCGCCATCACCCCAGGAAAATCTAATTGACACACTTTCACCCTGAGGAGAGATTGCTGAAGCAAAAAAGTCATAGGAAACATAAGGATATACTTTATCGGGACCAAAAAGAGTTAAAACATAGGGTCCAAAGTGATTATAGGGATTACCACTGCTATCAGTTTTTATTAAATACACATCAAGACCACTGGCATCAAAAGAGCATGTATAACCGGCAATGATGTAGCCGCCGTCTTTAGTTTGGCAAACTGAATTACCCCCATCATCATCGCCGCCACCAAAACTTCTCTCCCATAAGGGTTGCCCGTTTTTATTAAATTTTATGAGATGAATATCTATTCCTCGGGTGTTGAAAAACCAATCTGGACCCCGATTCCCAAGAATAATATAACCGCTGTCCGATGTAACATCCACTGAAGTTCCTTCACTATACCATCCGGGGTCGCCTAACAGTGGGGAATCACACACCAAAAGTCTATTTCCTTTTATTGTTTTCCCTTGTGAATCAATTTCTACATAATAAATACTTTTACTTTGACTAAGCTCTAAACCAAATTTCTCCTCCAATCCGTAAGTTCCTACAATTATATAGCCTCCTTTTTTTGTTTGCTTGATTGAATTACCTGTAATTCCCCAATCGGAAGAATCAATTATCTTTTTCCATAAGAGATTGCCTTTGCTGTCAATCTTAATTAAAAAAATTTCTGCGGTAATTATTCCTATTGTTGTTCCCATGATGATGTAACCGCTATCCAATGTTTGCGCAAGAGAATTTCCTATTTCTTTCCATGCACAGACTTGACGCTCATACAATGTAGAGACTACTCCACGCTCATAAACCTTACCAGTGCTAATTTCATACACCTGTGAGTCAGTTATTACTATTTTACCATTCCATCCCTCAATGGTATCATTAGGTTCAATACCAAATGTCTTTTGCCATAACAGGTTACCATTTTTATCGGTTTTTATGACATAAATATCACAATCTATAACACCAAACGATTTTGTGTATCCAACAATAATAAAACCACTATCTGGCGTTTCTTGAACCGAATTTCCAACATCCTCCTCTTCCCCACCAAATGTCTTTTGCCAGAGTAAATTGCCACTGCTATCGGTTTTTATTAAATAGACATCAGAACTACCGGCACCAAAAGATTTCGTATACCCAGCAATAATATAACCTCCATCGGATGTCTGTTGAACCGAATTACCAACATCATCATCCTTCCCACCAAAGGTCTTTTGCCAGAGTAAATTGCCACTGCTATCGGTTTTTATTAAATAGACATCAGAACTACCGGCACTAAAAGATTTCGTATACCCAGCAATAATATAACCTCCATCGGATGTCTGTTGAACCGAATTACCAACATCATCATCCTTCCCACCAAAGGTCCAGCCTGCTATAAAAAGTGGCGGTAGTTTAACACCGTAAACGGCCTCTTCCACATTAGAATAAAATTCTGTAGCGGCACCTTTAGAATCAATAGCCATAGCTGAAGGAATATAAATACCGCACAGTGAATATCTGTGAGATATTAAAACTGTCTCACCACTTTGATAAAAACCTAAGGTATCAAAATAACCATCGTCCCACGAGATAATATATCGGATACTATCACCCTCCGGGTCAATCGCCGAGAAGATAAGCGTAGCTGGGTGAATAGTGTCTGGAATTGTAAATAAAGTAAAAGAAGGAGGGGTATTGGCAGTTATTTCACCAGCAAATTCTATCATACTGGGAATTAGCACAAAAAGTAATACCAAACCTCTTTTCATTTTACCCTCCTTTTATTTTCTCCAATAGAAAGTAAATATTTTTATCTATCACCAATATCACCAGAACCTAACTGATAGTTTTTGGCGTCATTGAAGTTGTTATAAAAGAATTTAGGCCAGGGGCTATCAGCAAGCGGCGCTGAACCCTGAATGGCATAGAGATAGCCGTCGGTAGAACCGATATAAACTGTGCCATCACTATCAATCGCTGGCGAAGAGTAAATCGCGCCACCGGTTTTATATTTCCATTTCAATTCCCCCTTTGGACTTAAAGCATACAAATAACCATCGTCTGAACCGATATAAACTGTCCCATCGGCAGCAACTGCTGGTGAAGAACAAATTCCTTCACCGGTTCCGTAGCGCCATTTCAATTTGCCCTTGCGGTCAACAGCATAGATATTACCATCTCCTGAACCAAAATAGATTGTTCCATCAGGACCGATAGCAGGAGAAGAGAACACTCTACCCTCAGTAGAAAAGCTCCATTTGACTTTGCCATTATGAGTAACCGCATAACAATTATCCTCACAACCAAAATAAATGGTGCCATCATAATCTATCGCCGGAAAGGAAGAGGGAGGTTCCCCCCTTTGATACCGACCGGCTCTTCTAATGCCTATCCCCATCCTACCTCCGTAACCGAGCGTATCCAAACTCCATTTCACCGAACCATCAGGATTGTAAGCGACGATGCCATAATAAATGTTTACGACATAGGTTGTTCCTTTTCTCGCCTCTTCTTCATACTCGTGGGTAAGGGTGCCATCATCCGGTCTAAAACAAAACGGACCAGCACAAACAACCTTCTCTTCATCTCCTTTAATTACCGGAAAAGGATGATCACCTTCTATAAGACCGAGGTGTCGTTTCCATCTGATAGTTCCGTCTTTGTTAATGGCATAGAGCCAGTGGTCAAAACACTCATAATGATGTGAACCATCTGTGCAGAAATCCTCCTCCCAAACTGGGTCTCTAACAAAAGAGCATACATAAATGGTTCCTTCATATATTGCTGGTGAAGAAACTACGTCACCTACTTTATAACGCCACTTCAAAGTGCCCGGTTTATCAATCACCTTGACCTCTTTAACCTCTGACAAATCTGATATACCACCCCTCTTATCCCGTGCCTCTACCCGAATAATTTCATCACCAGTTTTCTTCCAAGAATGAAACATAGTAACCGTATCTCCGCTCCGCACCCACTTGCTCCAGTCCGAACTATCATTTTCGCCCCACCAGAACCTGATTGAAACGCTATCACCATCCGGGTCAAAGGCAAATGAGGAAAAGGTATATATGCTATCTTTTATCAACAGTGAAGGTCCAATAGGCTGGTGAGGTGCTTCCGGTGGTTGATTGTTAATCAAAATACTACACGCCTTCGACCATTTGGAAACATTCCCTTTCTTATCCTTTGCCTGAGCAACAATTATATATTTACCCAGCTTTGACCATTTGTGAGAGAGGGAGACGGTCTCGCCGCTGGCAACAAAGGGACTCCAGTCTGATATATTACCATCGCCCCAATCAAATCGGATTGAAACACTGTCACCATTCGGGTCAACTGTGGAAACACGAAAGAGATAATAGTTATAGGTGCTACCAATTGCAGGACCGAAAGGAGGCGCAGGTTTATTCGGCGGCTTCTCCTTTTTCCAGCAACCAAGTGTTATCCCACAAAGGATGAGGGTAAAAGATATAAGGCTAAAAATCTGCTTCATTTTTTATATTGCGATGCCCTTGCGCACCAACAGGGCATCTTTTGCTCGTCTTTGGCTCGGTGCCGCCAGATGTTTCATCGAGCTTGCCGGGAACTCATTTTGAAACTTTGGGCCCGCAAGATTGTGTAAAAAGCGGTGTCGGTATCTGTATGCTCATCCCAATCTACCACTCCTACAGATCTCCACCGAAGGTCAGTTTCGCCATAATTAGTCATCGTGATATATCCCCAGTATAATGTATCAGTTTCACCTGGATTCACTACTGGAGTAAGAGGAGGTTGAAAAGTAAGGTTAATTATTGTATCAACCTCTCCCTGTCGCCATCCGTCTATGCACTCATCCCATATAAATATCCGGTTGACAGTCGCTTTTTTCCCGCCATTATTTGTAACTATGAGGTAACGATAGAGTAGGCCTCCGGTTGGGACGGTCTCGGGTGTTACGATATATTCCAACGAGAGTGAGGCAGGCTTTTTATGACAGTGGATAAATAAAACTAAGAGTGCGCTTATAAAAAGTTTTTTAACCATTTTTACCTCCTATTTGGCGATGCCCTTGCGCACCAACAGGGCATCTTTTGCTCGTCTTTGGCTCGGTGCCGCCATATTCTTTCTCTTCTGTTTCCAGCCATCGCTTTACGGTCCACCGACTCTGCCCGTGTTTTTCAAGTCGTGGCGGTGTTTAGGCCACGGGGTATTGGCAAGGGTGACTATATCTTGAATTGCATAGAGATATCCATCATGACAACCTACATATATCGTTCCATCGGGTCCAATAGATGGAGAGGAAACCACATAGCCGTTGGTTGGATATCGCCATTTAAGTGTTCCATTAGGGGTTAGTGCAATAATGAATTGACCAATCTCACTCGACCCCACATGAATTGTGCCGTCTGAACCAATCGCAGGACAGGACCAGCTTTCTTCAGGATCACCCATTCGATATCGCCATTTAAGTGTTCCATTAGGATTTAGCGCATACAGGTAGCCATCATCCGAACCGGAATATATTGTTCCATCAGTCCCAATAGATGGGGAGGCAAAAACTCGTCTGCCTGTTTGATAGCGCCATTTTAGAGTCCCATTCGGGTTTAAAGCATAAAAATAATTGTCTTCCGAACCAAAATAGATTGTGCCGTCTGCACCGATTGCTGGGGAAGCGACAACTTTTCCTCCTGTGGTATAAACCCATTTTAATGTGCCGTTAGGGTTTAATGCATAAAGCTTGTGGTCATACGAGCCGAAATATATAGTGCCATCAGAACCAATCGCCGGCGAAGAGAGAACCAAGTCAGCTGTTTGATAGCGCCATTTTAGAGTCCCATTCGGGTTTAAAGCATAAAGATAATTGTCAGTTGAGCCAAAATAAATTGTGCCATCAGAACCAATCGCCGGCGAAGAAGACACATCCCCTCCTGTGGTGAAGGACCATTTTAATGTGCCATCTGGATTTATCGCATAGAGTTTATTATCATAAGAGCCGACATAGATTGTCCCATCACTCCCAATCGCCGGCGAAGAATGCACATTGTCTCCTGTGGTGAAGGACCATTTTAATGTGCCATCTGGATTTATCGCATAGAGTTTATTATCATAAGAGCCGACATAGATTGTTCCATCACTCCCAATCGCCGGCGAAGAATACACACGGTCGCCGGTTTGGTAACGCCATTTCAGTTCTCCTACCCTAATATAAATTTGATGGGAATCAGACCACTCAGAGGCTGTTCCTTCTTTATCCTTTGCATGTGCCTTTACATAATAAATACCGGTATCTCGCCAGGAATGTGCCATTCTTACCGAATCACCAGAAGCCACGAAAGATGACCAATTTGATGTATCGCCATCGCCCCAAGCAAATCGGATTGCGACACTGTCACCATCCGGATCGAAGGCCAATGATGAAAAATTATAAGAGACATTAGGAATTCCAGTTGAATATCCTTGGGGTATTGTTGGTCTATTGGGAGCAAGATTGGTAATTGTTATCATGTGGGGGTTTGACCAAGAAGATAACACTTCATTGACATCCTTTGCCTGTGCCTTTACTGAATAGGTGCCCGAGTTTTGATAAGAATGGTTGATGGTCACCGGGGTGCCGCTTTGAACCCAATTTGTCCAATCTGAAGTGTCACCATCACCAAAGGCAAAACGATAACAGACCGCATCACCATCTGGGTCGGTTGTTACGGTTGAGAAGGTATAAACGCTGTCTTTTCTTCCCTGCGATGGTCCAGTTGGAGTTGCTGGTGGATTGGGTGCACGGTTGGCAATAATCGTAATCTCAAACGGGTCTGACCAGTTAGAAACTGCATTGTATTTATCCTTTGCCTGTGCCCTGATTGCGTATGTCCCACCGGTCTGCCAACTATGCGATAGCGAAACGGTCTCGGCACTGGCAACAAGAGGGCTCCAATCCGAGGTATCACCATCGCCCCAAGCAAATCGGATTGCGACACTGTCACCATCCGGGTCATTAGCCACGGTTTTGAATAAACAGAGGCTATCTTTAAAGGCAGTTGTCGGACCGCTTGGGGTTGCTGGTGGATTAGGCGCATGATTGGCAATGATAGTGATTGTGAATGATTCTGACCAGTCAGATATTGCTCCTTTTTTATCCCTTGCCTGTGCTTTCACCGAATAGGTGCCAGGATTTTGCCAGATATGAGAAACTTTTATTGTCTCACCACTGACAAAATAATTGCTCCAACCTGAGGTATCGCCATCATTCCAATCAAACCGGATTGATATACTATCACCATCCGGGTCAGTAGCCGTTGCTGAGAACTCATAGGAGACATTCACTCTACCACTGGAAACACCAGCAATAATTACCGGTTTATCGGGCTTGGTATTTTTCTTCTTACAGCCGGTATAGAGAACCAATGCAGTAGATAAAAGAACTACTGCTGTTTTTAAAAACCGGTTAATCATAAAGCCTCCTTTTATGGTTTTTGAATAAGACTATTTTGTTATTATAAATCTTTATGTTTCTCACCCCCCTTTCCAATCCGCCTTGGGCGGAAAAATTTTTACAAAAAGAGAACTTAAAAATAACAACTATTGGCATCTCGCATTAAGTATACTAACCCAAAAAAATTTGTCAAGCAAAATACGCAGACTATGTAGGAGAAAGTCCGCCTGAGGCGGATCAGCCTTGCAAAAAACCTGCATGTATTTAGCGACTATGAACTTTTTGGTCTCTTTGCCCAGTTGTAAGAAATAAATTCCTGGTTTTATTCCTTTGAGCGGTATTTTTATTTCTTGACCAGTGCCCATTAAGGTAATCTCTCTTATTAATTTCCCTGAAACATCAAAGATTTCAATCTCTTTTACGGGCAAAGGAGAACGGATAATGAAGAAAGAATTTGCCGGATTGGGATAGATTTCTGAGGTCAAAGGTTTAACCTCAGGCATGAAGTATTCTTCAATTCCCGTTACATCCCGAATGACTGAAATACTGGAAGAACCGAAATTTGCCACATAGGTTCGGTTCTCGATTGAATTCCAGGCAAAGGCACGAGGAACACTTCCCACCTGGATTGTTGTCTCAAGCCACTGGCTAAATCGGCATAAGAGAGCAGGGAGGAGAAAGCAGAGAGCAATTAGAAGAACCAACCGTCTACCGCTGACCGTTCTTCTGCCTCCGGAAAGCCAATAGATTTGTTGGGGATAAGACCCAACCTTACCTTTTTGGATAAAGTTTAAGAGTTTCATCTCATCCTCCTTCGGGTTGTTTTGAGACACAAGCCAAAAATAGGCACAAATCCAAAGATTTCTCTATTCCTTTTCATCCCTGATTTCATTTCCTTAATTATAATCCAATCTTTATTTTTGTCAATACCCTCAAATTTTTAATTCTAACTTTCCGACAATCAGAGCAAAAAGACCCTTTTCTCTCTTAATTATTCATTTTGATAAGTTTCTATTTTTCAATAACTTATAAAAATGACCATTTTTGAACTAAATTCTTCTGGCTTGCGGAAAATGTTAGTGACACTAACATTTTTTCTCACCTTTCTTTTCCTCTAAGTCCTTATCTTACAATAACTTAGAGCCTTTTTCTTAATTTTATCCCCCTTTGCTCCCTGAGTCATATACTAAGCCCCTTAGTAAGCCAATTTTTAAGCCCTTTACTTAGTCTTTTACCTTATCTCTCTTTATAGCCTTTTCTTTCCCTTTTTCCTTCTCTCCTTTCTTTCCTTTTCTCCTTTCTCCCTCTTAATCTCCTCTCCCATCTCTCTTCCTCTTTCCTCCCGGGTCTCTCTTTCAATCTCCTGCTTCACCTCCTTATGAAGCCCTTTTTCCCTTTAATTTTTCTCTTTAACGAAAAGACCAAAAAATCCTTTCGGCTGATATTTGGTAAATAGAGTTAGACCTTTTACCGGATAACGAGTTTTTGGCTGAATTCTTTATTTTCGGTTTTTTATTCCCTTTAATGAGATTTTTGGCTTGCGGGAAGAAGAGAAGGCAATCTCTTTTCCGGGCAACGGAGAAAAGAGGCATCGAAAAGGATTAAGGAAATTTTCCGTTTTAAGGTTTAGGCAATGGTTGACATTTTTAATTTTTTCTGTATATTAAATGTTTTATGCTGGAACTTTATCTTTTAATTTTGGCGATGCTGGCGAGCGCCCTGGTGGCGGTGGAGACGAAGGACCTTTTAGCCTCAGCGATTTCTATGGGCTTGGTCGGCTTTGCGGTAGCGATTATGTTTGTTTTAGTTCAAGCCCCGGATTTGGCAATCGTTCAGATTGTCGTTGAGATTTTATCCGTCATCTTCTTCGCCGCGGTCATCTTCCGCACCACCCATTTTGATACGACAGTCGGTAAAGGGATTGACCGCGAGGTAGTTTTTCCGGCGGTCAGTTTCTTTATCTTCGGAACTCTCTTCTTCATCCTTTCTCTTTATGCCTTAAATGATTTGCCCCGGTTCGGCGAACCAATAATGAAGGTGGCAAATACCTATATCCGAGAGGGTCTGGAGAGAACCGGAGCAGGAAATCTCGTCGCCGCAATAATCCTTGACTATCGCGGTTATGATACCTTGGGAGAAGCAACGGTGCTCTTCACCGCAGTTTTAGGGGTATTGGTTGTGTTAAGAAAGGTTGGGAGGAGATAATGGGAAAAGGGATGACAGTAATTGTTAAGACGATTGCCCGATTGATTGCCGGGTTTATTTTCCTTTATGGTCTTTATATCGTCTTACACGGTCATCTCACCCCGGGTGGAGGGTTTGCTGGTGGGGTGATAATTGCCGGTTCCTTCATCCTTTTGATTTTAGCCTTCGGTGCCCAAGAGATGGGCGAAAAGATGCTCTATCGGTTTACTGCGGTTTTTGAAAGCCTTGGCGCCCTCTCCTTCCTTTTGCTTGCCCTTTTAGGTTTAATCGCCGGTTTCTATTTCTTTCTCAACCTCTTTCCTAAGGGGACTCCTTTGCATCTAATCTCATCGGGCATAATTCTGCCGGCTAATATCGCCATTGGGGTGAAGGTTGGAGCAGGGCTTTTGGCGGTCTTTTTAGCCCTTGCGGCAACGAAGTTCCTGATGGAGGAGTGATGGTTCTCTTTCTGGCTTGCATTCTCCTCTTTCTCATCGGGCTTTACGCCATTGTGACAAAAAGGAATCTGATAAAGATTGCGATTGGCTTCTGTATGATGGAATATGCGGTCAATCTTCTTTTTGCCTTCATCGGTTTTAAGAAGGATGCCTTAGCACCGATAATCATCCGAGTTTCCCAGGAAAGAAACTTTGTTGACCCAATTCCTCAGGCACTGGTTCTCACTTCAATCGTCATTGGTTTAGCCACGACCGCCCTCTTACTTTCTTTGATTATCCGGCTTTACGAGCGGTATAAGACCTTTGATATTAAGGAGATTAGAAAATTGCGGGGATAGATGAAGAGATTTACTTATTTTATATTTAGTTTTGTCCTTTATCTTCTCTTGGTCTGGAATCTTTCCTACCAGGAGATTCTCGCCGGAATTATCGTTGCCTTTCTTGCGGCGGTTCTCTTCGGTGGCTATTTCACCTATGAGCCGAAGCGGTTTTTCCAAATTCACCGCTGGGTCTGGTTCCTGCTTTATATTCCATTTTTCATCTGGGCGTGTATTCGGGCGAATTTAGATGTTGCCTTTCGGGTTATCCATCCGGAAAGACCCCTAAATCCGGGGATTGTGAAGATAAAGACCAACTTGCGTTCGGAGATTGCCCGGACATTTCTGGCAAATTCAATCACCCTCACTCCGGGGACGATGAGTGTCGAGATTGAAGATGATATCCTTTACATCCACTGGATTGATGTTCGGGCAAAGGATTTAGAAAAGGCATCATTAATCATTGCCCGACCGTTTGAACGGTTTTTAGCCAGGATTTTTGATTAGGGAGGAAGTATGGAGATTCTTTTGACCTTACTTTCCATCTGCGCCTTCTTCGCCCTTTACCGGGCATTGCAGGGACCTTCAATCTCCGACCGGGTGATTGCGGTTGATATTATGGGCATTCTCTTTACCGGCATTACGGCGCTCGTCGGTTTGAAATTTAATCTCTCCTACCTTTTAGACCTTTCCCTGGTGATTGCCATCCTCAGTTTTTTGGGAACTTTGGCATTAGCCAAATACTTAGAAGGAAGGAGTTTGGATGATTGAGACAATTGCCTGGATTATTATTGTGGTTGGTGTGCTCTTTGACCTTTTAGGAAGTTTAGGATTGGTTCGCTTTCCTGATTTATACAATCGGATGCAGGCGGCGACAAAATGCGTGACCTTGGGGACATGTGGTATTATGCTTGGGGTTTTTCTCCTGACCGGTTTTTCCGCAATGGGAATAAAGGCACTGCTCTGCGCCCTCTTCATCCTTTTTACGATGCCAGTTGCCGCTCACGCCCTTTCTCGTTCCTCCTTAGCCTTTGGTATCAAGATGTGGAAGGGAAGTGTTGTTGACCAATTGGGTGAGGATAAGAAGGGCAAACCCCAGATTGAAGAAGATGAGAAAGCCTAAATTAAGAGAGCTAAAAGAAGCGATAAGGGCTTTATTGAAAGGACCCTACACCGTTAAGTTTCCCAAAGAGCCGGCAAAGGTATTTCCGAATTACCGGGGAAGGATTGTTTTCAATAAAGAGAAATGTGTCGGTTGTGGGGCATGCGTGGAGGTCTGTCCCTCAAAAGCCCGGGCAATAGAGGATGATAAAGAGAGGAGGATGAGAAAGATAATTCACTATCAGGAGAGATGTATCTATTGTGGACAATGCGTCCGCTATTGCATCACCCAGGAAGGAATAAAACATACCCCTGATTTTGAACTCTCCTCCTTGACGAAGGAAGGCTACGAGAATTATATTGAGAAGGAGTTGGTGCTTTGTGAGTTGTGTGGGGAAGTGATTGGTTGTCAGGACCACCTTTTGTGGCTCTCCCGAAGGGTTGGGGAATCCGCTTATCAGAATCCTACCATCTTTTTAGTTCACCAGAAGAAATTGGGATTAGCCAGAGGTAATCCCCCAGAAGACCTTCCTTATCGGTCAGGGCATCTCCGGATTTTGTGTCCGGATTGCCGACGGAAAGTCTACCTTCAGGAAATCTGGGGATATTAAGATTTCCACCGGCGCAAATAAATAATTCCCAAAATAGAGATAAAAAGAATAGAGAGGCCAGAAAGAAAAAGCATCGCCTTACAGGAGGTAAGGTCAGCCAAAAGACCAATTGGAAATACCGTCAAGATGAAACCTAAATTATTGAGAAACTCTTTGGTGGCAAATATCCTCCCTCTGATATATTCGGGCACTTCTTCGTGCAGAATTGTATTCTGACAGATGGTAATTATCGAAAAAAGAATTCCAGCAACAATTCCCACTAAAACCATAAACCAGATTTTGATTAAAAAACTGCCGATAAGAAATAAGAAAGAGAAGGGGATAAGGGAATAAAGGATAAGAAGTTTTTTGTTGATCTCTGGTTTGATAAGACTTAAAAGGAAACTGCCGGTAATCATTCCTGCCGCTAAAATTCCGGCAAAAATCCCAACCCCACTCGTTCCCAATCTTAGAATCTGTTGGATAAGGAAAATAAGAACCGCATAAGAGAAACTGGCAATAGTGGCTAAAAGGAAGATGGAGGAGATAACAAATAAGACAATCTTCTCTTTAAATAGATAAAGTAAGAGTTCTCTAATCTTTACCCAAAATTCTCGGAAACCGAAGAGGAGTTCTTCTTTTAGGGGTCTTTTGATTGGCGCGGAAGCGGAAGTAATCGGCGGGAGTTTCATTCCGAGGATGAGACTACCAGCGGTGAAATGGGTTAAGGCATTGATGAAGAATCCCAGACGCCAGCCTGCCCATTTAATTAAAAACCCACCAATCACCATTCCGAAAACGGTCGCCATCCGGGTAAAGGTTGTATCCAGGGAGTTGGCTAATAATAGTTTCCGTTTTGCCACGACCACCGGAATGAGAGAAGGTTTGGCAGTATTATTGAATAAGTCAATGCCGAAGAAGAGAAAGAGGACAAAAAAAACCGGGAGGAAACTTTTTGTTAAGTAAATCAAGAATGGCGTGGAGAAAAGGATGAATGCCTGAAGATAATGGGCTTTAATCATTATTCCTTTCTTTTCCCAGCGGTCAACTAAGACACCAACAAATGGGGCTAAAAGAAGATTGGGCAGGGTGAAGGTAATTGATGCTTGGGAATAGGCAAAACTACTTCTTGGCCGATAACTTTCAATCAGAGTAATTAAGAGCATGTGGGTAAAGCGATCACCGAGTTGGGAGACCGCACCCGAGAGAGAAAGAAAAACGAAGTTTCTTATCCGGAGAACCGAAGCGAAGGAGAGTTTTTTTGCTCCTTGCGGTTTTGGGGAATTGACTTCGGTCATTTTCTCATTAAAATCGTTGGTCGGCGCCATCGTCTAGGCTGGTCAAGGACACAAGGTTCTCAACCTTGCGACCGGGGTTCAAATCCCCGTGGCGCCATTATCCTCTCGGCGAAAAGGTCATAAGCGGTGGCAGAAGTGATTCTCATCGGATAAATTTGCGCCAAGGCTAAATCCTCACCGGAGATGAAGACGAGACCATCGATTTCCGGGGCGTCCCGATAGGTCCGGCCGAAATAATGATATTTTCCCTTATCGACCATTCCGTCAACCATTACCGCCATCTCGCTTCCGATAAGAGACCTTAATTTCTCCGCCGAGATTTTCTTCTGGCATTCTAAGAGTATTTTTCTCCTCTCTTTTTTTACTTTGTAGGGGAGAGAAGGGGAGAGGTAATAAGCCGGGGTAGATTTTTCCCGACTGTAAAGGAAACAACCGATATGGTCAAACCTTCGCTTCCGAACGAAATCAACCAACTCCTGAAAGTCTCTTTCGCTCTCATTAGGAAATCCGATAATAAAGGTCGTTCTTATTACCATATTGGGGATGGATTGGAGTTGGTCAATGACCTTTTCCACATCCCTTCTTAAATAACCCCGACCCATTAGCGAGAGGATTTTATCCGAGATATGCTGGAGAGGGAGGTCGATGTATTTTAGGACTTTCTCTTCGTTGCGGATAACCGCCAGAAGTTCGGAATAGATGTGGGCGGGATGGGTGTAAAGGAGGCGCAACCATTCAATGCCTTTAATCTTTGCTAATTTTTTTAAGAGGATATGTAGTTTCGGTGAATGGTAGAGGTCAATGCCGTAAAGGGTTGAGTCCTGAGAGACCAAGATTACCTCTTTAATGCCGGTTTTGGCAATTGCCTCTGCCTCTCTTAGAATCTCAGGCATTGGTCGGGAGCGATAATTTCCCCGGAGGAAAGGGATTCGGCAGTAGGAACAGAAATTGGCACATCCCTCCGAAATTTTGAGGTAAGCATAGGAAATGGTTTGGCGATATCGGGGAAAAGAGAGGAAAGATGGGTTGTTTTTATAGATTATTCTCCTTTGGCTTTCTATTATCTCCGGGACCTTTGGGAGATAGTCAAGTCCAACGAAGTGGTCAACTGCCGGGAATCTTCTTAAGAGTTTCTCTTTCTCCTGTTGAACGAGACAACCAAAAACGAGTATCCTTTTTAACTTTCCCTTCTCTTTTAATTTGATTAGTTCCCGGATTTTCTCGTATGTTTCCCTTCGGGCACTCCGGATGAAGGCACAAGTTGTGAGGAGGGCGATTTCCGACCTTTCTGGTTCGGTGACAAAGGTGTAGCCGGCTTGTTTCAGGACCGCTAATAACGATTCGGTGTCAACGAAATTTTTTGGACAGCCGAGAAAGATAACCGTTATCCTTTTCACTAAAAGACCATCTTCCCTTCGGCGAAGGCAACTAAGTCTCCCTTTTCGTTTTTCATCTCACTGCGACAGATGAGGACATTCCGTTTCTTCTCTAAGATTTTCCCGGTGATTTCCACGGTCTCTCCGACTCTCACCGGTTGTTTGAGCCGGACCTTTAGTTCTCCCGTTAAGGCCTGATAGCCATTTTTTCGGCAGACCCAGGCACACATCTCATCCAAAAGGGTGGCGATAATGCCACCGTGGGCAATATTGGAATAACCTTCATATTCCTTCCTCATCGTGAAGGTTGTCTTTACTAAATCTCCCTCTTCTTTTATTTCTAAATGAAAACCAATTGGATTCTTCTTACCGCAAGCAAAACAGTAATCACTTGACTTTACCAATTCCTTTTTTGCCATTAGGGTTTAATCTTAAATAAATTTCGGGATAATTTTTGGTTGAGAGCCAATTTGAAGAATGAGATTTCCGTTTTATTCCCTTCCCAATCAGTAAATTTAATCTTTTCAATCAGGAGATTCTTTGGATTGACACTGAGGGAGATGGAATAATAGGATGTATCAACCGGTGTGAGAAGAATGGATATCTGATTTTTCTCTCTTGTCACTTTGATATTAAAGGAATCTTTAAGCAGTTCAAAGAAGAGGAGAAAAGGCGGGGTTTCTTTAATTGGCGTTTTGCTTATTGGCTTTTTCTCAATAAAAACGGAAAGGGACTCGCCATCCGAGAGAATCAACTGGTTTTTGGGTTTTTCTACTTCAATTCGGAGGAGATTTGGTTTTAGGGCAAAGAAGCGACCGGAGAACTCTTCGCAACTGCCTTCGGTCTCGGAGCATACCCTCTGGATAAAATTACCCTGAATGGAGTTAATTTTTTTATAGCGCTCCTTCACTTTCCGCCAGAGAAGGTGCTCATCTCCGGCGAAGGAAGAAGAGATTAATAAGACGAGAAATAAATGAAAAATAAACATCATGTAGTCTATGCCATTTTTGGGGATAAGTCAATACCCAATTCGGTTGAGATCTGCCACTTGAAAAAGATTGGAATTCCTTTATCATTTTTTATGAAAAGAATATCTCTTTTTTTACTGGTTTTAGGTTTAGGATTTACCTTTGCGGAGAATAAGGAGTGGTGTGGAACCCAGGAGGCAGTGCGTCTTTTTAAGTCAGGGATTAAATTAGCCCGACCAACCCTTTCCGGTCCGGAATCTTGCATTGTGAGGACAAACTTTCGGGTTCACTACACGACATCGGGGAGCGATGCGACGACACCGGCTTATGCCGAGTCAACCGCCAATTATATTGAATACTCTTGGCGAAAACAGGTTGATACCTTAGGTTGGATTGCGCCACCACCGGATGGTGGAGAGGGTGGCGACGACCGGTATGATATCTATATCCAGGGACTACAAGAAGGGATTATGGGCTATTGCGCCCCGGAATCCTATTATCCCAATCCTTATCCGGATGGAGCGACAAGTTATATCGGGATTGACAATAACCTCTCTTTTCGGGATTTGCGCATTGTCTGTGCCCATGAGTTTAATCACGCCTCCCAGAATCGTTATAGTTACCTGGAAGGAAACTGGTGGCAGGAGAATTGCGCCACCTGGATGGAGGATGTCTGTTACGACGAAATAAATCAATATCTGGATTACTTCAATTGGTCAATTGACCCATTGGATTCTCCCCATAAGCCGATAACCTGTGATGAAGACCTTTACGAATATGCTGGTTGTCTCTGGCCAATGTTTCTTGCCGAGCGCTATGGGATAAATTGTCCAAGAATTGCCTGGGTGAAGATGGGGGAGATTTCCGGGGAGAATACCATTTCTGGAATCAATTCCGCTCTTGCGAATTTTTCCGCTAATTTGACCAATGCCTTAAAGGAATATGGTGTCTGGCGGTATTTTACGGGCAGTCGGGCTGACACGACCTACCATTTTTCTGAGTCTAACCTTATGCCCACCTCTCGCATTTTGCGGAGTCACAGTTCTTATCCGGCTTCCGGGGACCAAGGGAGTTATGCCCCTTCTGGTCCGGGTGGGACAAACTATATTCAGTTTTCTTCGGGTGGGACAAATTACCTAAGGACGATTTTTGATGGTCAGGACAGTTATCTTTGGTCGGCGAGCGCAATTGGTTATAAGGCACCGCCTTCGGATACCTATGAATTTATATTGAATTATCCTCAGGCTCGGGGTTTCCGGACGGTTCCTTTTTCTACTCATTCTCACATCGCTTTGGTGACAACCGTTTCCCAATGGGAGAGTCCAGCAAATAATCTAAACTTTGCCTACAATTGCAGTTTAAAGACAATGGTTTACAATCGGGATGTCGGTATTGCTGCGATTTTATCGCCACCAGAAAGGGTGAAAAGGGATAGCCAATTTTCGCCCCGAGTTTTGGTTGAGAATTATGGTCAGACTTCTGCCTCTTTCCTGGTCAAGTTTGCGATTTTCCACCCGTCAGCCGAGACCATCTATCAGGACTCGGCTTCGGTTAATAATCTGCCCAGGGATGGCTGGCAGGAGGTTCAATTTCGTCCCACTAATATCTCCCAGATTGGTTCTTATTCGGTTATTGCTCAAACAAAATTCAACGATGATGAATATCCCAATAATGACCAATTGACAAAAAGTCTCAATATTTACTCCCCAATCACCGGTTGGGAAAGGATTGCGGAGGTGCCCCTCTCTCCGGATGGGAAAAGAGTGAAAAGTGGTGGAGGGATGGCAATAATTGATGACACAACGATTTTTATCCTGAAAGGAAATAACCAACCGAGTCTCTATCGTTTTAATCCCCGGAATAATAGTATCACTTTCATCGGCACTCTTCGTTACGGAGGAGAGGATTTGAAGGTAAAGAGAGGTGGGTTCCTCTTAGCGGGTGGCGACTATCTTTTCTTTGTTCCGGGTGGGAATAAAAATTTCTTCTATCGCTCACTAAAGACTGCGCCCTTAAGTTTAACCGCACTCGATCAAATTCCCGGCGTTGGATTAAAAGGGGGCACCGGAATGGTCTATTGTGAGAAAGGAGGAGATGGTTATATCTATCTCTTAAAGGGCTCAAAGAGTAGGGATTTCTATCTTTATGATGTAAAAAATGGCAATTGGCAGGTTAAACAACCAGCACCGGTCTACGCCTCACCAGATAAAGGCTATCCGATTGGTAGCGGGATTACCTTTGATGGCAACCGGACAATTTATTGTCTGCGAGCGAAATATAATGAACTCTATAAATACGACATTGTTGGCGATACCTGGTATAGCCGATTCATCCAGATTCTGCCTTTTATCCATCCAGCGGTTGGCCGGAAGAAGTATGTGAAGGAGGGCGGAGCGATTGCCTACGGTTCGGATAAGGTCTATTTCTTTAAGGGCGGTAATAGCAATGAGTTCTGGGCTTTTGATATCGTTAATAATTCTTGGCTTCCCCTTCAATTCTTACCCTCAGGTAGTGAAAATAAAGGGGTGAAAGGCGGTGGCTTTTTAATCTATCATAAAGGTTATCTCTTTGCTCTGAAGGGAAACAACACTTCGGGGATATGGCGCTATACAGGAGAAGAATTATTGGCAAGGGGGTCAATCTTTCTGGATGAACTACCGATAAAAAGAAGGGAGGAGAAAGGGAGGTTTAATTTGTTTTCGGGGGAGATAAAAATTTATGATTCGAGTGGTCGGTTGATTAATCTCTCTAATAAACTGGCACCCGGAATTTACATCATTGAGAGGAGCGAAGGGGGGAAAGAGAGGAAAAAGGTCGTCGTCGTTAGGTAAGAGGTGGCAAAACCTTAAGAAATTTTCTCGGTCCAACTCGGATAATCTTTTCTTTGTCAATAGAGAGGATGTGATTTATATCTCTAATCTTTTCGCCATCAACATAGACTCCGCCTTCGGAAATTTTTCGTCGCGCCTCACTTTTGGAAGGGAGAAGTTTAGCAGTGAATAAAAGTTCCACCAAAGAGATTACTTCTTTTGGTGAGCGGTAGGTTGGAATAATTTCGGGTAATTCTTTATATTTAAAGATTCGGTCAAATTCTGAAGCGGCCTTTTCCGCTGCCTCGGCGGAGTGGTAAATGGTGACGATATCTTTGGCTAAGAGTGATTTTATCTCCCTCGGATTTTCTCCGGCTTTTAACCGCTCACTGATTTCTTTTATCTCCGACGGCGAGCGGTTGGTGGCGAGGGAAAAATAGCGGAGAATCATTGTATCCGGAATGGACATTATCTTCCCAAACATCTCGAATGGCGGTTCGGTGATACCGACATAGTTGTTGTAAGATTTACTCATCTTTAATTTACCATCCAGACCTTCTAAGAGCGGGACGGTCATAATCACCTGGGGCGGAAGATTGTATTCCCGCATCAATTCCCGACCGACGAGAAGGTTCCAAAACTGGTCCTCACCCCCCAACTCCACATCCGCTTTAATTGCTACGGAATCATAACCTTGAAAGAGGGGGTAGAGGATTTCGTGGAGATACACGGGGTTTCCTTCCTTTAATCTTTTGGAAAAATCCTCTCTCTCTAAGATACGGGCTAAGGTATACTTAGAAGTTAAATTAATTATCTCCTCAGAAGTTAAAGCCCCGTTCCATTCGGAATTGTAGCGGAACTCAGTCTTTTCGGGAATAAGGATTTTGAAGATTTGCTCTTGATAACGTGCCATATTTTTTTCAATCTCCTCTCTGGTTAACTGGGGACGGGTTTTAGAGCGACCAGAGGGGTCGCCAATCTGCCCGGTGAAGTCGCCAACAATTAAAACCGCAATATGTCCCAGTTCCTGGAAACGGCGCAACTTCCGTAAAACAACGGCAAACCCTAAATGGATCTCTGGACCAGAGGCATCAATTCCTAACTTTACCCGGAGGGGTTGAGAATGAAGAAGAGATCTTTTCAACCGCTCGGCTAATTCTTCCTCAGTTACTAACTCCTGAGAAGGGACTGGTTCCGATTTGAGAATTTCCAATTGGCTCTTTACTTCTTTTTCGATATCCTTCACCTGTTCCGAAAAGGTTTGCGGATTTTATTTAGAGAGGGAAATTCCCTAAGTCTTCAGGGTCGGTCTCCCTCAACCAATCTTCAATCTCTTTAATCCGGTCCTCGTTCGTTTCCGGAATAACGATACCGCAGGTTTCCATCACCTCTTCTTCGCAGTAAATGGGGCAATTGATCTTCAATGCCAGACCAACAGAGTCCGAAGGTCGGGCATCAATTACAATTTTATCCCCATCCTTTTCCAGGATTATCTCCGCAAAGAAGGTGTTATCCCTAATTGCGGTGATGACCACTCTTTGAATTTTGCCACCCAGTCCTTCCACCAGCCTTTTCATTAGGTCAAGGGTTAAAGGGCGAGCGAACTTCACATTTTCTAAGGCATACATAATGGCGGTTGCCTCGGCCGGTCCGATAAATATCGGAAGGATACGATTCCCATTCACTTCTTTTAAGAAGACAACGGGTGAGCGACTCTTCTCATCAAATCTCACACCGGCAACTTTCACCTCAATCACTTCTCCTCCTTTAAGACCCATAATTTTAATATGGTCTTAATCTCCGGGTCTAACTTAATTGGAATATCGTAAACTCCCGGGGATTTGATTGGTTCTTCTAAGGCGATACACTTTTTGTCAACAATAATCCCTTCACCTTTGAGGAGGTCGGCAATCTCTCCAGCCGTGATTCTCCCGAAACTTCCTTCTTCCCCAATTCGCAGTTGGGTTTTTAAGATTAGGCTTTCAATCTTTTTCGCATATTCTTTTGCCCTTTCTTTCATTCGGATCAATTTCGCTTCTTTTTGCCGGCGGATTTCCTCGAGGTGTTTCAATTGGTCAGCCGTTGCTTCCACGGCGAAACCTCGGGGGATTAGGTAATTTCGGGCAAATCCGTCCCGAACATTAACCAGATCCCCTTCCTTTCCTAATTTGGGGACTTCCTTTCGTAAAATCACCTTCATCTCACTTCACCACGTAGGGCAAGAGGGCAAGATTCCTTGCTCGCTTTATTGCCTTACTCAGGGCGCGCTGATGCTTACTGCAGACACCCGTCACCTTCGCGGGTAGAATCTTTCCTCTTTCCGTCAGAAAGTTTCGTAAAGTTGGATCCTTATAGTCAATAACCTTTACAGCCCGCTCACAAAATACACAGCCCTTTCTCATAAAAGAAATGATATAGAAAATTTAAGAGAAGTCAAGGGATAGAGTCGGTCTAATACGGTGGCAAGATTGAGCATTCGGTTAGAGAAGATTCTTTTCGGAAAATTTTAGCCTCGAGATTAACCTATTTTTCCTCAGATTATCCCCCTCTGCTCTACCTCTTTTTTCTAATTAGATTTGACATCACCGATTTTTTGGCTAAAATAAATTAGTGAATGATTTAATTTGCCGCCTTTCCGCAATCTCAATAATTTGCCCACCTTCTAATTCACCTCCTACTTGCGGGGGGCGGCAAAAGAATGAAAGGCGGCGTAGCTCAGTTGGTAGAGCAGGAGAATCATAATCTCTTGGTCAGGGGTTCGAGTCCCTTCGCCGCCACTGAAAATAATATGCCGATTGAAAAGGCAAAGTTCATCTGGATGGATGGAAAATTAGTCCCCTGGGATGAAGCGAAGATTCATATTCTTTCTCATGTGATTCATTACGGAACCGGAGTTTTTGAAGGTTTGCGGTGTTATAAGACCCAAAAAGGTCCGGCCATTTTCCGTCTTAAAGACCACACCGAAAGGTTATTCAATTCGGCGAAGATTTATCGGATGGAAATCCCCTTCACCCAAGAGGAGATTAATCAAGCCTGTATTGAGACAATCAAAGCCAATGGTCAGGAGGAGTGTTACATTCGTCCGATTGTCTATCGTGGATATAACGAATTGGGGGTAAATCCCTTTTCTTGCCCGGTCTGTGTGGCAATTGCCACCTTTTATTGGGGGAAATATCTGGGTAAAGAAGCAACCGAAGAGGGAGTAGATGTGATGGTCTCATCCTGGAACCGAATGGCTCCCAATACCTTTCCAGCAATGGCGAAGGTCTGTGCTAATTATATGAACTCCCAACTGATTAAAATGGAGGCATTGGTCTACGGTTATGCGGAAGGGATTGCTCTGGACATCTTCGGTTTTGTCAGCGAAGGTTCGGGTGAGAATATCTTCCTGGTCAAAAAGGGGAAATTATATACTCCGCCGCTCCATGCGACAATCCTTCCGGGTATTACGCGGGATACCGTAATCACAATTGCCAGGGATTTAGGGATTGAAGTGATTGAAGAGATGATTCTGCGGGAATTTCTCTATTTAGCGGACGAGGTCTTCTTTACGGGGAGCGCAGCGGAAATTACACCCATCCGCTCCATTGATAAGATTAAGATCGGGAACGGGAAGGTTGGGGAGATAACGAGGAGATTGCAGAAAGAGTTCTTTGCCCTCCTGAGTGGGGAGAAAGAAGATAAATATAATTGGCTTACTTATCTTTGAGTTAATTTCTAAATGAAAATTGGGATTGCCTCCGACCACCGGGGATTCCGGTTAAAAGAGATTTTAAAAGCAAGTCTCCCAAAGATTAAGTTTAAGGACTTTGGAACTTTTAGTGAGGAACCGGCTGACTATCCCGATTATGCCTTCCTGTTGACCGAAGAGATCCAAAAACGAAGGTTGAGCCGGGGAGTTTTAATCTGTGGCTCAGGGTTGGGAATGTCAATTGCCGCTAATAAGGCAAAGGGGATTAGAGCAGCACTCTGTTTGAATAAAGAGATGGCGAAGATGGCTCGAAATCACAATAACGCCAATGTCTTAGTTCTACCAGCAAATTTTATTAAAGAGGAGGAGGCAAAAGAAATCCTTATCACTTTCCTCCAAGAAAGGTTTGAAGGAGGGAGACATAAGCGAAGAATTGACAAGATTACCAAATACGAATCCCGAAATTAAAGATAGGGAATGAAGGTAATCCCGGTTGCCAGCGAGAGCCTCGGAGTGCGGAGTATGGCAACCGTGGTGAAAACGGAAAGGGTCTCAATCTTTATTGACCCCGGAGTCGCGCTCTCTCCATCTCGATTTAATCTCCCGCCCCATCCCTTAGAATTGAAACGGAAGGAAGAGAAGTGGCATGAGATTGTCAATTGGGTGAAAGGATGCGAGGTGATAATCGTAACCCATTACCATTATGACCATCATAATCCCGAAGTGCCGGAAATCTATCAGGGAAAGATTTGCTTCTTAAAGGACCCCTGGCAAAATATTAATGAAAGCCAGAAAAAACGGGCAGGAGTCTTTTTGGAAAGGATTCGTCCCCTTGTTGCCCAATGGGAAATTGCGGATGGACAGGAGTTTTTTATTAAAGATGTTCGGATTAAATTCTCGCCCCCGGTATTTCACGGGCGGTCGGAACATCTGGGGTTTGTAACCGAAGTTCTGATTGAGGAAGAAAAGAGATTTCTTTTCACCTCTGATGTTCAAGGTCCGGTTCGGAAGGAGGCGGTCGACTTTATTTTAGCGAATAAGCCGGATATAATCTTTGCGGATGGACCAATGACCTATCTCTTACATTACCGCTATTCGCCGGATGACTTAGAAAGAGCTCGGGGAAATATCATTCAGATTTTAAAAGGGAATCCCCAAACGATTCTCATCTTAGACCACCATTTAACCCGAGATGAAAATTACAAGTCCTACCTTCCAGAGGAATTTATCGGGAGGCAGATATTTACCGCCGCAGAATTTTTAGGGGAAGAAGAAGAACTCTTAGAAGCCAAAAGACGGGATTTATATCAGCGGGCAAGGATGAGATAGGCGATAGAACCGGCAAAAGGCGTGAGGGCAGTAAGAACTGTAATATAATCCTGCCACCACTTGAATGAGGTGCGGGGAATGAATATCTTGTCCCCGGGTTCAACAATTGGGTCATTTTTTAAAGAGATCTTTTTATCCCCACGCTGGATATAACCTTTTTTCTGGTTGGCAAAAATGGTATATCCTCCAGCCTTCCCAATATAATCGGAGGCGCGGTTATTTGGGTAAAAGAGATAACTTCCGGGGGAGTTTACCTCGCCTTGAACATAAACCTCCGACTTGATTGAAGGGATGATAATCGCATCGCCATCCCATAATTCAATATTCTCGGGGGTGTTGGGGTCTTTGAGAATTTTGGATAATTTAATTGCTATCTTCACCTTTTCGCCGGTTATCTTATCAGTTCTTTCTAAATAACTGGCTTCTAAATCTGCCCAGGGAGCAACCCCACCTGCCCTTTCAATGAGTTGAGAGATTCTTTCCCCCGGGGCAAGTTCGTAGAGGCCCTCACTGATTCTTTCTCTTTCCGCGGTTAAGACCGCATATCGGATGCGGTATTCGCCCCGACCAAAAACCGCACCCTTGACAATGACCGAACCAAAGCGAGGAGGAACATAAATGCGGTCCCCGGATTCTAAGAATGGGTTAACGGTAATATCGCCCTTTGTTTCAAATCGCTCCAAATCAACCGGAATGATTAAGGTATCGTGGCGAATTAGTTTAATATTCCTTTTTGAACCCAAAGGGGTCAGATTACCAGCCCGGGTGATAACATGGGAAACCCTTTCAACGGGTGAAGCGTTATAAGCACCAGGATTTTGCACTTCACCAGTTACAAAAACGACGATGGGGCGAAGACTAATTAAAGTTAATTTTACTTCTACTTTTTTGAAATACCGAGAAAAAACCCGAGTTAACGAATCTTCCGCTTCTTTTAAGGTCAACCCGTGGATATTAACAACATCAACAATCTCCTTCGGTTCGGGGAGGGAAATAGGGACCTTACCTTCATAAGTAATTAGGGCATTATAAGAATATGTTATCCCACCAATAACAGTAATTAAAACACCGTCGCCGGGCATTAAGGTATATTTTTCAGAAATGATTGGTGTCTCAATCCCTAAAACTCCCTGGGTAGCGGAGGCGGAAACCGAAGAGGGAAGAGATAATTCTGCCTGAAAGAAAATGAAGAAATTTACCCAAAGATTAAAAAGCATAGGCAATTTTAAGGTAAGATTTTCTATTGTCAATATGAATGTTTGACCAATTTTGCGGAGTGGTTATAATAGAAGGATGCCCGAGTTACCAGAAGTGGAAACGATTAAGAGAGAACTCGCTCCCCATCTCAAAGGGGAGATAATTAGAGAAGTCGTCATCCGAAGAAAGGAGATTGTCGGTTTCCCGAAAATTCAATTATTTAAGCAAAAGGTAATCGGGAAAAGGATAAAGGAGGTGGAAAGAAGGGGGAAGTATCTCATCCTAAGATTATCCGATGGGAGCAGATTAATCTTCCATCTGAAACTTTCGGGAAGGCTATTCCTGATTGACGGAGAAGAAAGTCCAAAACACGAGAGGATTCGGTTTCTTTTGAATCAAAGGAACCTATCTTTCGTTGAGCCGAGAATGTTTGGTCGGGTATTTTTAGTCGAGGGAGAAGTTCCCCGGGTTTTAAAAGGATGGCAGGAGTTAGGTCCGGAACCCCTGAGTCGGGCTTTTAACCAGAGTTTTCTGAGAGAGAAATTAAGGGGAAGAAAAGGGAAGATAAAATTTCTCCTTTTAGACCAGAGGATTGGTTGCGGTATCGGAAATATCTATGCGGATGAATCCCTCTTTCTCGCTCGGATCAATCCGGAAAGGACCGGTGGTTCTCTCACCCAAGAAGAGATTGCCCGTTTGGTTCGGGCAATAAAAAAGGTGTTGCGGAAGGCAATAAGGCATAAAGGGACAACATTATCCGACTATTTCCGACCAGATGGGAAGGAGGGAGGATTCCAGTCGCTTTTGCGGGTTAAGGACCGAGAAGGAGAGCCCTGTTTAGTGTGTGGGGAATTGATTCAAAAGATAAGGATTGGTAATCGGAGCACACACCTTTGTCCCAGATGCCAGAGGTAATTATTCCCCTTCAATCGCCTGGCTGGTTAGGTTTTGAATCTTTTCAATTTCTTCTAAGATTAACCTTGCCTTTGCCAAGAAATCTTTCTTATCCTTTGGTGGCGGGAAATCTGTTAAAAGTTCTTTCAGGGTTAATTTTAAATCCTCAAGATTTATCGGGCGACCGAGAAAAAGGTCGGTTAATAAATCTTTTGCTTCCCGGTGTGCCTCTTCAAAGGTCCTTTTTTCAATCGTAATGACTGCTTCCCCTTTTGACTCTTTGATTGGGCAGAGATGAGTGACCTTTATCTTCCCTTTTCCCGCCTTTTTCAATTTCACTGTGATAATCTTTCGGAATCTGCCGGGGCTGATTGATTCCCATTCACTGACCGAGACCGGAAGAAGATTTTCGTAGGTGATTTCCACAGTCTTAATCCCGACAAGACAGGGGAGATGTTGGTAACGGGCTTCCAATTGGAAGGTGCGTTTTTCTCCGACTTTCCCCTTTCCCTCCGGCGGGGAAAAGGAGAAGGTGGTCGCAAAAACTAAATTAAAAATGAGGAAAAGGAGATAGATTTTTTTCATCGCATCACCTCCCTTTTGCCAAAATCCCGGTTGAGGCGAAATTCATCCAGCGGGATAGAACTTTTCCCCCTGGTTATCATTTCCGAAAACAGTTTACCAATCCCCGGGGCAAGCATAAAACCGTGGCCACACATTCCGGCAACGACATAGAAACCTTCAATTTCCGTTCCGGAGACGATTGGATTACCATCCGGGGTCATCTCATAACTTCCCGCCCACTGTCGAAGAATCTTCACTTCTTTCAATTGGGGGATTAACCTTTGCATCCGCCGGGGCATATCAGTTAAAAACAGAAATGTGGAACTTATATCTGGACCATACACCGGAGGAATTGGGGTATAACAGCCAATAATATGACGAGTAGAATGGAATTGGAAAAAGTAACAGCCATCGGGTCGATAATCAACAATCATTGGGTCAAAAAGATGGGGAGTCTCTTCGGTGACCA
>Ga0272449_1001165_pt1 | contig 27931 bp, 26 predicted proteins | sample YNPCB0241_FD_198679 | JGI IMG/M metagenome (GOLD analysis project Ga0272449, IMG submission 198679) | Hot spring sediment microbial communities from Yellowstone National Park, WY, United States - YNP-CB-024-1 | ecosystem: Environmental > Aquatic > Thermal springs > Hot (42-90C) > Sediment... | reverse complement strand
CGGTTTCTCTCTTTTTCACTTATCCTTTGCCAAGCTTCTGTTAGAGCGTTTGACAGCGCCTCTTGCAAGTTCAGGCCCCGTTGCCTCCAAGTCGCTATAAGCGGCAGGGTCTCGTATATCCGCACGCCCTTTTGATTCCGGAGCGTTCCCATGATCTTCCTATGCACCACAAGCTCCCTAAGTGCTCTCTCTGTCCTGTTGTTGGTCGGCTCAACTTCAGGCACCGTGACGAATGTAAACCAAGATGGATACCTCCTCCTCATCTTCTCCACGAATTTTCCGACCCTGCTACTCTTGTAGCGCTTGTCCATCAACCTCCTCATAGCCCGCATCGCGTTCTTGGCCAGCCCCTCACCTCCTCAGGCGGGGAATGTTCTCCATTTTTCCATGGGGGGCTTAATACGTACTTTGGCTTTGGCAATAAATTTATATACGAACCGACAAATTCATAAAATCCTCCTCGATCTTTGCTCAAAGTAGCCAGAACCAACTAATTATTTTTAGATAGCTCCTGAGTTCATTTTAAAAACGAAAAACAAAACCAAATAATACGATTAGCGGGCAAGCGTGGGCGGTTAAATGAAAAAAACAAAAAGATTGGGATTGATGATCCCCTCTTCTGACATTACTATGGAGGTTGAGTTCCACAAATACCTGCCTAAAGAAATAAGCCTGCACGTCACGAGAATGCCCTTGGGCGAAGTTACGCCCGAAAAACTTGCTAAAATGACAAGAGAAAGCTTAAAAAGTGCGGCACTGCTTGCAGATGCAGAACCTTCTCTAATCGTCTATGGGTGTACAAGCGGCTCATTCATTGGTGGCAAAGGTTACGATGAAAAGCTCGAAAAAAGAATAAGGGCCCACGTTGGGATCCCGGTGATTACCACTGCGCATGCCGTCATCGAACTCCTGAAAGATCTCAGTTTAGATCCTATTGTGATATGCACACCTTATACTGACGAAATTAATCTAACAGAGCGCTCATTCCTTGAAGCACACGGGTTTCATGTGACAAAAATTCACGGGATGGGAATCGTGAAGGACATTGAAATAGGGAAACTTGACACTGAGTTTATTTATGAATTTGTCAAAAGAAATGATGACCCCAAAGCAAAAATTATGTTTATCAGCTGCACCAACCTCAAAACACTGGATATCATACCTTCTCTTAGAGCTGAAATTAGAAAACCTGTTATTTCGAGCAACCTAGCAACCTTATGGGCTGCTTGCAAGAGACTTGGCGTTAAAACAAGATCTGTAGTTTTTGATGGACTTCCATGATTGAAAAGGTGGTAGAAATGGATGAGCGGGAAAAAGAAATTTTGTCCAAAATTGACGAAAAAAGTACCGTTAAACTTCTGCAAAAATTGATAAGAACTGTTACAACCAATCCCCCGGGAGAAGAAATAAAACTAGCAAAATGGGTCGCAACTTTCTTAAAGAAAAGTTCTCTAGAGGTGGAGCTACTTCGTTTTGATAAGAGACGAGCAAATGTAGTGGCAAGAATCAAAGGATCCGGAAAGAAGCCCGGGCTGATATTCAGCGCTCATTTCGACACAGTCCCTGCGGGCGAGATTCCTTGGAAGTTCGACCCTTTCGCAGGGGTGGTGCACGAAAACAAAGTCTACGGGAGGGGTGCTGCCGATATGAAGGGCGGGATGGCTGCGATGCTTAAAGCGGCCCAATTGCTCTCTGAAGCCGAAGTTGAATTTAAAGGTGATTTGATCTTAGCTTTGACATCAGGGGAAACTTCGAACTGTATTGGGGCCAAAAAACTCGTAGAGGGGGGTAAAATTAACGATGCTGGGGCGATCCTGATAAGCGAACCGACGGGACTTAATGTTTTCACGGCTGAAAAAGGGGCCTTATGGATAAAAGCGAAAACTTTTGGAAAGACTGCACATGGCTCAATGCCCCAGCATGGGGAAAATGCGATCATAAAGATGGCTGAGTTTTTATCGAAGCTGGAAAATTTCAAATTTGGTACCGCATCTCATCCACTACTCGGGAGTCCAACCTTGTCAGTTGGAACGATCAAGGGGGGTGTTAATATAAACGTGATACCTGATAGCTGCGAGGCCGAGCTTGACATCAGATTGCTCCCAGAGCAAGATCCCAGCGATGTCTTGGCGCAATTAAAGCGACTAAGCAAAAATGAAGTTAATTTTGAAATCATTGACTTTAAAAAATCTGTGGAGACGGATACGACAAGTCCATTTGTTGATATATGTTTAAAATCAGTAGCCGACGTTATAGGGAAGAAACCAGAACCAATGGGGGTATCCTATTTCACGGACGGAGCAATAATCGCAAATAGACTAAATATCCCGATGGCGATAATTGGCCCGGCCGACGCTGAAATGAGTCATCAGCCCAACGAATGCGTGGAGATACCAAAGCTAATTGATGCGGTGAAAATTTACTGTCTAATAGCTTTGCGCACCCTAAGGTAAATCTATGCATCGCTTTTTATACCATCCCAATCCACTTCTGCGTTCTTCACTATTTTTCGCTGAATTCTTGGTAAAATTCATCGATTGAATTTTGCCCTTATTAATGTTCAAACATAAACATATTAGCATTAATGATTTTATGCCCGGCGATGACCCTTTAAAATGGGCCTTTTTATGAACGGTGAAAGAATTGAAACGGATGTTTTGATTATAGGGAGCGAAGGGGCTGGAGCGACCGCAGCAATTGAAGCCAGCAAAAAAGAAGGTCTTAGGGTAACGATCGCGACAAAGGGGAGGATGGGGAAGTGCGGGGCAACCGTAACTGGCGATGCTGATTTCGATGTCGACAGCAGGAGCTTGCACGAGCTCTTTCCCTGGCTTGAAGGAACCGACCCACGAGATAGCCAAGAGATATTTTTCCAAGATATAGTTAAGGGCGGAAAATATCTGAACAACCAGCGAATGGTCGAGATCCACGTAAAAGAGGCGCCGGAGAGGCTTAGAGATCTCGTAGACTGGGGGGTTAAAATCGAGTGGGTTATGCATTCCTCAGGCCACTCTTACCCCAGAGGAGTTTTTATCCCGGGCACGAGGCTCGTTCCAGTGTTCAAGAAAAAGGTCAAAGAAGGGGGAGTTGAGGTCATAGAGGATACCATGATCACGGATCTCCTCATCAACGACGGAAAAGTTGCAGGGGCTGTTGGGCTAAACATCAGAAATGGAAATTTCATTGTTTTCAGCGCGAAAGCTGTGGTGATCGCTACAGGGGGTTGCCAGAGGATATATCCAATCACCACAGCTCCGGAAGAGCTAACCGGGGACGGTTTAGCGATGGCGTATAGGGCTGGGGTGGAACTTGCGGATATGGAGTTCCCGATGTTCCTGCCTGGAGGCTTTGTTTGGCCGCCTGCATTATTGGGGGTCGACGTGCCTTTCATTCTATCCACGGCCGGGAGATACGGACCGGGTCACCTGCTAAATCGCTATGGGGAGCGGTTCATGGAGAAATGGGCCCCGAAAACAATGGAGCACAGCACCCGGGACATATGTTCTGTGGCGATGATGACTGAGATACTAGAGGGAAGGGGGAGCAAACACGGCGGGGTTTACGTCTCGCTCAAGCACCTCCCAGATAACCTCATCGACTTCATACATGAGTGGCAGGCGCCAGAAGTGCTATGGAGGTATGGGGGCTTTGACCTAGACGAGTTCATACCAAGGGATAGCTTAAAGCGTGAAGCCCTTGAGGCAGCCCCAGCTAGCCACTTTTTCAACGGCGGAATAAGGATAAACGAGCGCTGTGAAACCAACATAGCTGGGCTTTTCGCGGCAGGGGAGGTTACAGCGGGTATTCACGGAGGGAACAGACTTTCGGGTAACGCGTTCACAGAAATGGTGGTGTGGGGAACGAGAGCTGGGAGGTTTGCCGCGGAGTTCGCAAAAAGAGCCGAGAGACAAAAAATTGACGAGGCCCAAGTCGAAAAATTACAAAGCAATATCATTCAACCCTTGGATAGACAAGAGGGTAAAAGGCCGATTGAGCTGAAAAAGAAGATTCAGGAGCTGGCATGGAAGAAAGTCGGCGTGATAAGGGATGGACCAACTCTGAATGAAGCTATCCATGAAATCAGGGCGATAAAGGAAAAGGAATTGAAAGAGCTCTATACCCAATCAAAGGACACGGCGTGGAACAGGGAGTGGGTTGAAGCTTTGCAGGTCGAAAACATGCTCCAATGTCTGGAGATAATAGCCACTGCAGCCCTAGCGAGGGAAGAAAGCAGGGCAGCGCATTACCGAAAGGATTTCCCAAACACCGATTATTTGAACTGGACAAAGAACATCGTGGTCAAGTTGGTCAACGGAAAAATGCAGTTAAGAACCGAGCCCGTCGTCGTTACCAAGCTTAAGCCGCCGGCGAAAGTTGTGCCGTACGGAATAGTGGAGTGATTAAAATGGAGAGAAAAATCATGGTTAAAATTTTGAGATCCAATCCGAAGAAGGGGGAAAATCCTAGATACGTGGAGTACGAGGTGCCTGTGGAGGAGGGCGCGAGCGTCCTCAATGTGCTCAGCTATATTTACGAAAATATCGATAGCGGGCTTGCATACTATTGCTCATGCAGGATAGGGAAATGCAAGGGGTGTATCATGATGATCAACGGGAAGGTGGGCTACGCTTGCACGACGCCTGTTAGGGGGGATGTGACCCTAGAACCGGCGCGCGGTTTCGAGGTCATCAAAGACCTCGTGGTGAACTTAGAGAAAAAAGTTGAGGTTTAATCTTGAGCATGCCTGAACTCGAAGTGGCTGGCTACAAGCGATTCCCAAAAGAGGAATATGAGGCACGTTGGAAAAAAGCAAGAAAGCTCATGGAAAAAAGTGGGCTTGATGCACTGCTCGTCTGCGACGGTCCCAACTATACTTATTTGAGTGGCGGGACAAGAGATTTCTCGTACACTAGGCCAACGATTTTCATCTTGCCAAGAGAAAACCCCCCAACAGTAATAATACACGAGTTCTTCAAGGATGCTCAGAAAAGAGAGGTATGGGTCGAAGACGTCAGGGTTTACACTACTCTCTTAGGCGCTCCGATCGATGAGATAAAAAAGGCCTTCGAAGAGCTAGGGTTGACTAAGAGTAAAGTTGGGGCTGAGCTGGGATTCGAACAGCGGCTGGGGGTTTCCTACAACGACTTTGAGGCGTTGAAAAAGGAATTGCCAAATGTGAAGTTCGCGGATGCATCAAAAATCTTATGGTATTTAAGGATGGTGAAATCTAAGGCAGAAATCGAAAGGATGAGAAAGGCATGTGAAATAACAAGCAGGGCTTACGATGTCCTTGCGGAAAGCATAAGAGAAGGGATGACTGAAGCCGAGGTCGCGAAAATTTTGTATAAGACTGTGCTCGAGGAGGGTGGAGCCTCTCCATGGGCTCTTACCAACTCTGGGCCTTATAACTACGACGTGGTAAGCGCAGGGCCTGTGAACAAGGCCTTGCGAAAGGGTAATTTATTTTGGATAGATTCGGGTTGTGCTTACAAGGAATATAATTCCGATTTTTCACGAATTTACGCTATAGGGCAACCATCGGGGAAACAAAAAAGAATGCATAAAACAGTGTGCAGGATTACAAGAAGTTGTATCGAAGCCGTTAGACCTGGAGTTAAGGTTTCGGATATAGCGAGACTCTGCGATCGAGAGTTTCAAAAGGCTAGGTTAGAGATCACGTTTAGGGCGGGAAGGATAGGCCATGGGGTTGGAATGATGGTCACTGAGCCGCCCCACATTGCAAAATACGATGACACAGTGCTTGAGCCAGGCATGGTCATAACGATAGAGCCGGGGGTCGTGACGGACTATGGTTGCTTCCACGTAGAGCAAAATGTTTTGGTGACGGAAAAAGGATATGAAATACTTTCCAGGGCAGCGACGGAATTGAGGATTATTTAGCGTCAAACGTTCATAAACATCCATGTTAATTTTTCCCCACTCACTTTCGTTTTATTTGTTTACTCTAATCTTGTGGATCTAGCTATCTCCCTCGGGTATGCTTTTATTAATTGATTTTATTAATTGAAAGAAGCTAAGAGAGTTCGCATGCTGTCAGTTACTGTAAAAACTAAAAATATGATTCAGAAATTGGACGTGTGCAGCTTTCCTCTCGACTATTCAGGTGAAGCTGAGGAGTGAGCATAAGCCCCAAGAGAGTTCACTTCATTTGTTATGTAGAACATGGACGACCGGAAAGTTTTCGTGAAAAGAATGTCTAATCAACCAAGATATGTTTACATGCAAGATAACTTTCAACGTGTTTTGATTAACATGTTTATGAAAACCTTTAAGGTGCTAACTATAGATTCTTAATGAGAAAAATAGAGGAGAGAAAGAGTTGCAAGCTACATGTATGAAATAATTTTGTATGGGCGCGGCGGGCAGGGAGTAGTATCTGCGGGAGAAATCCTAGGAAAGGCGGCCGTAATGGATGGTAAATGGGCTCATTCCTTGCCTTTTTATGGGACAGAAAGGACTAGCTCGCCCGTGAGATCGTATGTTAGAATAGATGAGATACCTATCAGCATGAAATCGTACATCTATAACCCTGATGCCGTAATTCTTTTCGATCCTACACTCCTAGGAGAGCTCATAAATGTAGTAGACGGGATTAAGCGGGGGGGAATTTTGTTAATAAACTGCAAGAACCGTATCGAGATGACAGAAAAAATAAGCAGTGCCCAAATTTATTATGTTGATGCGATTGATATTGCCCTTAAAATATTGGGGAGGCCTTTGATAAGCATGATCATGTTAGGTGCTTTCCTTAAAACAAAAGAAGTAGTTAAGCCAGATTCCATAAAGAAGGTTATCATGGAAGAATTTTCAGGGGAAATCGCTAAAAAGAATGTAGAGGCCGTTGATGTAGCATTCAATGATGTAAAAAGGGAAACGTGCCGCAATAAAAATGTGGTTGGGCGGGAAAATGACCGATGAAATCTCGTATTATCTGCACCCTTGGATTAAAAATAGGCCGATCACGGCTTGGTTACCTCCCGGGTATTCAAGAATAAATAAAACGGGGGCTAACAGATACCAGAGACCTGAGATCGACGATGAAAAATGTACAAAATGCGGAATCTGTTGGATATGCTGCCCGGAAGGCGCGATTGGCAGGGGCAAGAAGTTCACGATAGATTATGAATATTGTAGGGGTTGTGGCATCTGTCTAGAAGAATGCCCCTTAAAAGCAATACGCATGATAAAGGAGGTTTAATGGGTGCCAAATATTTATCAGGATGTGCAGCTGCTGCTGAGGCAGTAAGGTTAGCTGACGTTGACGTAATTGCTGCCTACCCCATAACCCCGCAGACTGCGATTATGGAGCACATTTCTAAATTTATAGCTAACGGAGAATTAAGGGCCCATATGATTCATGTTGAAAGTGAACATAGCGCGATGTCTGCTTGCATTGGGGCCGAGCTTGTAGGAGCAAGAGCGTTTACTGCATCCAGCTCACAAGGGTTAGCCTTAATGCATGAGTGTTTATTTTTTGCATCTGGACTTAGACTCCCGATAGTAATGGCAGTTGCCAACCGATCAATCGCCAGCCCAGTTACCATTTTCGCAGATCACAAAGATTCACTCGCGCAGAGAGATTGTGGTTGGATACAATACTATACGGAGAACGTTCAAGAGATTCTAGATATGATTCTGATTGCTTATAGGGTATCAGAAAATGAAAAGGTTCTATTGCCTTCCATGGTGTGTTTTGACGGATTTTTCTTGTCTCACCTTTCAGAACGCGTTGATGTGCCAGAATTAAATTGTATTAAAGATTTTTTGCCAGAATTAAGACCGAAATATCCGACCCTAGACATAGAAAACCCAAAGGTCATAAATGTGATGGCATTCCCTGAATTTTTTGAGGAGTTTGAATTTGACAAGCATTACAGTATGCAAAGCTCGAAAAAAGTGATTAATGAGAGCTTCGAGGATTTCTGGGGAATATCTGGCAGAAAGTATGGGTTGATAGAAACATATCAAACAGAGACCGCTGAAATGGTTCTTGTGGGTATGGGATCTATGATGGGAACGGCTCTAGAGGCTGTAAAAAGACTCAGGAAAAAAGGGGTAGAGATAGGCCTTGTAAACATAAGAGTTTACAATCCATTTCCGTTTCAAGAAATAGTAGATGCTGTTAAAGATACTGCAATAGTTGGGGTTATGGACAGGGATATATCTTACGGCTCAGGTGGTATTGTATTCCAAAACGTGCTACTGGGTCTATACAACAAACCAAATCCCCCTCCGGTACTCAACTTTATAGTCGGATTAGGGGGAAGAGACGTGACTCTAGGGACGATTGAAAAAATAGTAGGGACGATGGAGAAAGTTCGCCGGGAGGATAGAGTAGAAAAGGACATTATTTGGCCAGATTTAAACACGGAACTTATAAAGGCTTGGAAAATCGGTGATTGAATGACTATAACTCTAAAAAGTTTACCAGACGACGAATTTGTCGCTCTTGGGAGAGGTGGATGTAGTGGATGTGGGGCAGTGATCGCCGCGAGGATGGCAACAAAGGTTTTGGGTAAAAGAACGATAATGGTCAATGCAACCAGTTGTATGGTGGCGAATTATTGCTACGTCGGCGCCCCTCTTTTTCCTTATCTTCACGGGCTCTTTGAGAACACTGGTGCCCTTCTTTCTGGGATAGATACGGGGCTGAAAGTGTTAAATAAGAGAGACGGGATTAATCTGGTCGGCTTAGCGGGCGATGGGGGCACAGCAGATATTGGTTTACAATCCCTATCAGGTGCTGTTGAGAGGGGGCATAAATTCCTTTATATCTGCTACGATAATGAGGCGTACCAAAATACTGGTATACAAAGATCTGGGACTACTCCCTACGCTGCAATAACCAGTACTACCCCGCTGGGAAAAAACGCAATGGGGGAAGCGAGACAGTTATTTAGGAAAGATATGGTTCGGATAATGGCCGCCCATAAAATACCCTACGCTGCAACCGCCTCCATCTCACATCCTCTTGATTATTTAAGGAAGGTTCAAAGAGCAACAGAAATAGATGGGCCCTCATACATTCATGTTCTCAGCCCATGTCCATTAGGATGGGGGTTCCCAGAAAATTTAACCATCAAAATCGCTCGTCTCGCTGTTGAAACATGTTTCTTTCCAATTTATGAGGTAGAAAATGGCACGAAGTTCAGACTGAACGTTGATCCAAAAGAAAAGAAACCAGTTGAGGAGTATCTTAAACTACAAGGTAGATTCAGACATTTATTTAAAGGGGAGTTTAGAGAACTCATCGGAAAAATCCAAGAAGCAGTAAACACGAATTGGGAATATCTAAAAAAATTGTGTAGTAGTTAGCTCGAGTCTAAATTTACTGTATTGCCACAATCGAGATATTGCCTCAACGCAACTTTTTACAGAGGTAAACACTGGAATCCTGTTACCTTCTAAAATCTCTTGATATTTTTCAATGTCGGCAGAAGTTCCGATAGTACAGACGACGGATGGTTTTTCAATCTGAGAAATGGCATTTAATAAGGTTTGGGGGCTGGGTTTCTGATGGTCAGCATAGGAGACACAAACGAGAACTATAATTACATCAACATTTGGATCAGATGAGATTGCCCTTATCACTTCGTCATAAATTTTATCGGCCCCGTGTTGCATAGCTGCCGGCCAGATGTCGATAGGATTTGAAATCTTCATCCAAGGCGGGCATTTGTCCTCTATCTTTAATATCGTTGCTTCGTCTAATTCTGGGATAAGCAATCCAGCCTCAATACACAAATCCGATGTTTGAGCACCTGTCGCACCGGAATAGGTTATAATGGCGACCCTATTACCGCTAATCAAGCGTGACCCCAGAAGTATTTTTACTAAGTCTCTCAGTTCATCGAGATCGTCGACCCGCAATGCACCTATTTGTTTTAAAACTGTAGCAAAAATCGTGTCTTTTCCGGCTATTGTGCCGGTATGGGAGACAATAGCCTTAGCGCCGATACTTGTCCTCCCAAATTTCATTACTATTAGCGGCTTTTTTTTAGATACTTCCCTAGCTATCCTTAAAAACTTTCTTCCGTCTTTTAAGCCTTCGGTGTGCAGGAAGATTATTTCTGTCTCTTCATCGTCACCCAAATATTCTAGCATTTCGACTTCGGTAACATCACATTTGTTTCCTAGGCCAACAGATTTTGAAATCCCGATAATTTTGGAGGATAATAGCCAATGTAATGCGGCGCCACAAAAGACACCTGATTGTGCAATAATTGCAACTGGACCTTTTCTTATAAACTCGAACGGGGCGAAAGATAAAATGAGATTATTTGAGGAGTTTATCAAACCGATTGTATTCGGTCCAATTACACGTATATTCTCTTTCTTTGCAATCTCCACAATTTTATTTTCTAGCTGTGACCCTTCCTCACCAGACTCTTTAAAACCGGCAGACGATACGATTATACACTTTATTCCCTTGTCGGCACATTCTTGGATCACCCCCGGCACTATTTCGCGGGGGACTATCACAAAAGCTAAATCTACGGATTCTGGGATACTTTTGACGCTTGGGTAGGATTTAAGTCCCAAAATTTCTCTCTCCCTAGGATTAACCGGGTAAATTTTGCCTTTGTAATCGAATTTGAGCAGATTTCTTATCACCATATATCCTCCTTTCAAAGGGTTGTTTGAAGCACCGATTACCGCCACGCTTTCTGGTTTAAAGAATTTATCCAGCCCCAAGACATGTCGTCCTTTCATGTCAGCCATCTCGGCCTTTGGCAATTAAATAGGTATTAACCTAAATTTCTTAAGATTTTCACTTTTGCAAGTTTTCCTATCTGTAAAATAGATCATTGAAGACACCGTGTAGAACTATGTAGATCCCCTACGATACGGAGTGGCCAATGCCGCAGGTGCGACCACCCTTTTCCTGGTATAAATAATCACCATGGCCACAATCGTCATGACATACGGCACCATAAGCAGGAACCGATATGGGATCGGGATCGCTAAAGTCTGAGCCCTAAAATAGAATGAGTAAGATGCTCCAAATAATAGAGCCCCAATTAGAGCTTTGGCCGGATCCCATTGACTAAAAAACGTCAGTGCGATCGCTATCCATCCGCGACCAGCGGTCATCCCGTCTGAGAACATTTTTACATAAGCCAAAGTAAGATAAGCACCGCCCAGACTAGCCATTATCCCACCTAAGATTATGCATAGAGACCTGACGCGGTAGACATTTACCCCCATCGTATCCGCTGCTTTTGGATTTTCCCCCGTCGCGGTTATCACAAGTCCCCATCTTGTCCTATGGATGACTAACCAACACAAAGGAACTAGGACAAAGAAGGTGAAATATAAAAAGATATCATGGCTGAACAAAGCCTCACCAATAATAGGAATTTTATCAAGGATTGGGATCGGAGTGATAGGTAGGCCTGTTATCGCAGTAGGTGGCTTAAAGCCCCAGATTATCCTAGCAAGGAAGCTTGCCATATTTACACCAAACATCCAAAAACCTATTCCTACGACGTGTTGAGGAAGAGAAAAGTTCACCATCATAACACTTATAAAAAGTCCTAATGTTCCCCCAACCAGAACAGCGAAAAGTAAACCCGCGAAATCGTTTATTAGCAGAGCTCCAACAAAACTAGCCAATGCGCCCATCATCATTATCCCTTCAACCCCGAGATTTAGGATTCCTGAACGTTGGGTGAAAATCTGCCCTAGACATGCAATTAAAATCGGTGTAGCCATGCGAACAGTAGCCCGTAGGAACTCAATAATAAATTCTTGAGTAAAAACCACGCTCCATAAATCCATTTAATCCACACTCCTACGAACTACATACTCGGCCAATATTACAAAAAGTAGCACTAACGATTGAATGACAAACACCAAGTATACGGGGGCCCCCACTGTACGTTGCATTGTGTCCGCTCCAACGCTAATTGTAGACAGAAGAAGCGCGGCCAATGCCACCCCAAAGGGATTTAATTTCCCCAACAAGCCGGCAGTTATAGCATAGAATCCATACCCTAAAGAAATCCCCTCAATCATTAATCTAAAAACACCGGTAATCTCGATCATGCCGGCAGTCCCGGCTAGGCCACCGCTGATAAACATTGAGAGCACAATATTTTTCTTTGGGTTTATGCCCGCATATTCAGCGGCTTTTGCAGAAATACCAACGGCCCTAATGTTATAACCGAGTGGAGTTTTCCACAATAGTCCGTATACGAAAAGAATCGATATTGGTATTAAAAACACTCCTGCGTGCAGTCGCGTACCGGGGATAAGTCTTGGTAACCATGCTGAACTATTTATTAATGGCGTTTGAGAGTGGCTCGCCGTTATATCTCTCCAAGGATATTCAAATAACCATGTCCCGAATTCAATCGCGATAAAAGTCATCATGAGGGTGAAAACCATTTCGTTGACTCCGTATTTTGCTTTGAGCAGGCCGGGAATTGCAGCCCACAATCCTCCCGCCATAAAACTTGCAAGAAAAATTAGCGGGATGAAAAGAACCGGATTTAAGGAAAGATTCAGCCCCAATCCTGTTGCAGCAATTGCCCCCATCCAGAATTGCCCTTCCGCCCCAAGATTTATCACTTTACACCTAAATGCCACCGTCACTGCTAATCCAACTAATAGAATCGGAGCCATTCTAGTCAATACCTCAGTTGATCCGTGAAGGGTTCCCAAAGTTTCAACTGCCCCCTTAATAGCGACGATAGGGTCCGCCTTTAAAAAATAGACTAGACCTAGGCTTATGGCGATTGCTGAGACAAAAGCGAGGGCATAAATAAAAAAATATTTGATTAGGAGTTTCCAAGTCATCAGAATAAAGGTCTTGCATCGTCCTTTTAAATCTAAAGGTAAAAATGTTAAGAAGTTTCAAAATGCCTCTAACATGGCTTTAAGCTTCGAAACTCTATATACTTGTATTATGTTCTTGATGCTTCGCAGAGATTTACTTAACTCAACAGAGGTCGATTTTCTTAAAGTTGAGGAAAAAATAAGAAAAAGAAGATAGACTAGAATCACTTCTTCACTAGTGTCTCTAGGTACGGTTGCCAGTTATCGAATATAAAGTCTCCAACTATCGTAGGCGGGATTATCTTACCGGCTAATATCTCCTGTTTTATACTTTCAATTTGACCTTCCACTTCTTTGGACACAGATCCGCGGAATGGAGCAAGAATCGCATAGTCTCCTTTCAAACCCCCTCTGAAGGATGTCCCACCAAACGTGCCCGCTTTGACTGACTTAATGATGTATTCAAAATATTTTTTGTAATTATCCGTTACGCTCGTAACAGTTATGGTTGGAGCAAATGGTGCGATATCACCATTATAGCCAATTAGTTTGACCCCTTTTGGTTTGGCTGCGTCTATAACTCCATATATGCCCAAATTCTGTAGTGCAAACATTATATCCACTCCTTGACCAATCAGGGCTTCTGCCGCTTCTTTCGCCTTAGGTGGATCGTCCCATCCTCCAACTAGCGTTGACACCAGCTCCACTTTTGGATTAATGTATTTTGCGCCCAAGATGAAAGCATTCACAACCTGAAGAACCGGCGGGATTTTTGTTGAAATAAGCACGCCTATTTTATTAGTCTTTGTTACAAGTGCAGCAACTGCGCCTGCAAGAAAACCTGTTTCATGCCTATCATACCAATATAACCCTGCATTTGGAGGGATCTTGTTATCTGCTGGTGGGAGGGATTGAATTGCAAACATCGTTTTTACATTTGTGCCAACGTATTCATTTGCAAGTTTAAGCGCCGTACTCGCATATGTGCCGCTGTGGAACTGGACTACATCGTACCCAGCTGCAATATATTCTCTAGCAACTCTTTCCGCATCAGCCATGGCGACTACCATTTCTGTAACAGTTACCTTTAACCCTGGCATTTCTCTCTCAAGTTCTTTCAAATGCAAAAAGGCTGTTAAATTCCATGTGGGGTCTGATAATGGCCCAAGAAATATACCTCCGAAAAGGAATGGCTTTTCAGGTGTAGGTGTAGGGGTCGGCGTAGGTGTTGGAGTGGGGGTAGGAGTTGGAGTTGGGGTAGGTGTTGGAGTTGGTGTGGGTGTAGGGGTTGGCGGTAGAGTCACGACATATGTCACTGCCGCTACTAAGACTACTAAAACCAAAATTGTCAAAAATCCTTTTTTCGTCATTTTCTTCGTTGAAAATTAGTATTTTAGTCTTAAAAAACCGAATGTTAATATGTTTATTCAGTTTAATGCCATGTCAAATATGCAACACGACTTTAGTATTTGTGAAGAAAACCGTAAATGAAACTAGCTTATAATGTGTATTCCAGTAACGCTACCGATACTTAAATATTGACATTAAAAATCCAATTATCCCGACAATCGAATCAACCAACGCCAAGAAAAGAAATGTTTTGGTGACGGAAAAAGGATATGAAATACTTTCCACGGCAACGACGGAATTGAGGGTTGTGTAGACATTAAACCAAACCTAGATAATCATGAATGCACTAGCAAATTACCAATAAATCTGATGGAAGCACTTAATTGAAAATAAGATAAACCCGCAATCCCCAGAAAAATAATGTAATTAATCGGAGGATAACATCCTGATGAACATATTAATCAAAATATTTTTGGGGCAATTATTTGAAGATATATACGGGGGATAGAAATTAAGTCCAAATTGAAAAATCTATTCATCATCCCAGAACTTTGCATAGGGTGCCATAGATGCGAGCTTATATGTTCCTTTGCTCATTTTAAGGTTTTTAACACCGCGAGAGCACGGATATGGGTAATACGTGAGAAGTACACAGACGCAGTGATCTTCTGCAACCAATGTGGTTTATGTATCGACGCATGCCCGCTGAAAATAATCAATAGAAATGTGAAAACCGGCGCAGTGGAAATAGATGAAGAAAAGTGCACTGGGTGCGGTCAATGTGTGACCGCCTGCCCTTACGGGGCGGTGACGATCGATCCGATTAGAAATGTGGCATTAAAATGCGATCTCTGCGGCGGCGAACCAAAATGTGTTAATCAATGCCCTGAAAAATGCTTAATTTATGCGGATGTAACAAAGGTCGCGCACTATAAACGATTACTTTTTTCGAAACTCCAGAAGAAAGAACCAGTTCCTTCCGTTTGAGGTGAAACCATGGTAGAATGGTTTGGATTTATCGGCAAATTGCTGCGTGTGAATTTGACCAAAGGAAAGATCGTTGAGGAACCATTAAGATCTGATATAGTTGAAAATTACCTAGGATGTACGGGGTATGCGGCTAGGTTACTATGGGAAGAAATGCCTCCGAGAATCGATCCTCTTAGTCCTGAAAACAAGATAATCTTCTCGACTGGTCCGTTAACTGGAACCCTATGCCCGAGTGGCGGGAGCTATCACATCTGCTTTAAATCCCCGTTAACTGGAATTTGGGGGGAGTCCAGAAGCGGCGGTATTTTTGGTCCTAAGCTAAAATTTGCAGGATTTGATTTCGTAGTAATCGAGGGAAGATCCGAAAACCCAGTTTATCTCAGAATCGATGACGGTGAGGCTGAAATAAAAAGCGCCGAACATTTGTGGGGAAAAACAGTACATGAGACAACAGATGCCCTGCTGGAGGAAATAGGGGACCCAGAAGCCTCCATTGCATGCATAGGACCCGCGGGCGAAAACCTCGTAAGATTCGCATCAGTTATGAACGACCACGATAGGGCGGCCGGCAGATGCGGTGGAGGGGCTGTCCTAGGCTCTAAAAATCTGAAAGCTATCGCAGTTAACGGCACCCAAGACATAAAAGTGGCAAGACCTGAAGAATTTTTAGAGCTCTCAAATGAGGCCTGTAAGATACTCGAAAAAAACCCATACAGAGACTTATATGCCGATTTTGGTACAATTGGTCTTGTAAATATTCTAAACGAGGTTGGGGCTTTACCCACGCGCAACTGGAGAACAAGCTATTTCGAAAATGCTAACAAAATATCGGGGGAGACCTTAAAAAAGAAGTATTTAATTAAGAGGAGGGCGTGCTTCGCTTGCACATTTGGGTGCGGGAGATATTCTGAAGTGAGGTACGGGCCATGGCAAACCCCCCCGCATGAAGGGCCCGAGTATGAAACCGCGGATATGACCGGCGCCCAAACATTGCTTCAAGATTTGGAAGCTATCGTGAGAATAAATTATCTATGCAACAACTATGGGCTTGATACTATTTCCACCGGAAGTTCAATCGCTTTTGCGATCGAGTGCTATGAAAGAGGATTAATCTCAGACAGGGAGACGGGAGGTTTAAAGTTAAACTGGGGGAACGCTGAGGCTGTTGTGGCTCTAGTGGAACTTATAGCCAAAAGGGAAAACATAGGAAACATCCTTGCCGAAGGGGTCAAACGCGCCTCTGAAGCGATAGGTAGAGGCTCGTCTGACTTCGCAGTCCACGGGAAGGGTCTAGAGCTACCCGCCCATGACCCCAGATCAGAAAGCAAGGTGCTCGCACTACAATATGCGGTAGCCCCCAGAGGAGCATGCCACATGCATCCGACATGGCCGAGTTGGTGGGATTCTGGAGGTTTAGACTGCGGCACAAAAGCATTTGGCCTCCCTTGGCCGCCAGCTGACAAATTCTCTGAGGTAGGCGTGAAGAAAGGTTTGGTTACGAAGATTGTTCAACTACAGGGCACCGTATCTGAAATCTTGGGAGTCTGTATATTCTTTAGCCATGGAATGGAGGAAAACTGCTTGACGCCCGCTAGATACGCGGCAATTTTATCGGCGCTGACAGGCTGGGATATTGATCGGTTCAAGCTATGGAAAATCGCAGAAAGGGTCTACACACTAAAACGTTGCTTTAATGTAAGGGAGGGGATAACTAAGAAAGATGACATGTTGCCAAAAAGAACATTTGAGCCGATAGAATCCGGTCCGTCCAAAGGGCGCAAAGTAGAAAATCTTAAAGGAATGCTAGAAGAATTTTACGAAGCGTTAGAGTGGGATAAGGAGACCGGTATACCAACAAGGAAGAAGTTAGAGGAGCTAGGGCTAAACGATGTGGTAAATCAGATCTTTAGATAAAAAAATTAATTAAGTAAATTTTTTGTCTAAAATTTTAATTAACTCGTTAAGGGTCAAAACTTCTCCGTAAAAATTATTTATGTCCCGCAAGTTTGAGTCATTCGCTTCCCTATCGGTCCCGGCAACGCACTCTCTTGGAACGAATACATGATAGTCTTTTTGTTTGGCGTCCTCAACGGTTGCTCTCACGCAAATATTCGTCGCGACACCGGTTACAACTAAAGTGTTCACCCTCAGCCCTTTTAGCAATATTTCTAAATCTGTGTCTAAAAAGGCGCTGTATCTCCTTTTCACGATGATGTAGTCCCCTTTTTTTGGGGCTAGTTCTTCGACTATCTCTTCCCCTCCAGTTCCCTCCACACAGTGTTTGGGCTCCTTTTCGAGCTCTATCCCAAAGTCGCTTCCGTCGGCCCTGTGCACTTCTTTAGTGTAAATTATTGGGATGCCCCGCTTCCTAGCGTACTCCAACAATCTTTTAATTTCAGGTATTATCCCTCTAGCACCCTCGCATTTTATGGGCGCACTTTCGTCTACAAAATCGTGCTGCATGTCTATTACTAAAATTGCAACCTTTTGTTCATTCACGATTTTAATTTTAATTTCACTAACTATTTTATTCTTGACGTTAACAAGTTTGCCAACTTAAGAGGAAAATAACATCGACGTCTATTGTTACGGGTGGGCGCTATTCAATAAACGGTTTTCCAAGGCTTTGAGGGCTTTCCGCTTTTTTGAACGTTACTATCAAGCTAAAAAGCGCTATCAGGTACGGAAGCATCACAAAAAAATAAATGGGGATGCCTGGAAACATTCTCTGCAAGCGGAGTTGAAGCGCATCCACGCCTCCTATCAGCAAACTTGCGGCCCCAATTTTTAACGGATTCCAAGAACCGAATATTGTAACAACTATCGCTATGAAGCCCCTCAGCTGAGCTATACCTATCAATGGCGACGGAAGATAGTATGCTTTTGCTATCTCTAAAGATAAGTATGCCCCTCCTAAAGCCATAAAGGCTGAACCTAAAATCGTGCATAAATATCTGATAATTCTCGGGTACCCACCACTAGATTTTACCGCCGCGGGACTATGGCCAGATGCTCGGATCATGAGCCCCCAGCGAGTCTTATACAGGAGAACCCATACTATAACCATTAAAATGAAGGTGGAGTAAAGGAGCAGGTCCTGTGAGAGAATATCTTTTATAATGGGAACCTGGCTTAGAAAGGGAATAGAAAGTCTGGGTAAGACCTCCCCTTTCACGGTAACGATTGGCAATTTTTGAATTTTGAACATATATGACGATATTCCAACCCCAAATATCCAAAATGTCAATCCTGCCAAAACTTGGTCGGTGTAAAGGTCAATCACCAAAAAAGCAAAAAGTAGACCCAAAAACACCCCAGCGAAAACCGCGATCAATAAACTTGACCCGGAAGATCCAGTAAGGGTAAAAGCGATGAAAGCACTGGCCGCCCCCACCTCCATGATCCCCTCCGCCCCCAAGTTCAGAACTCCTGATGAGCCTGTTAGCGAGATCCCCAGTGCAGCCAGCAATATAGGTACCGCCATTCTAAGACCAGCAGCCACGATACCTCCGACGATGATCATCGTTTCGTCCAATTTTAGCCCCCTGTTTCTACTTTTGCCTTAGTTTCGATGGAATACATTATCAAAACCATTAGCAAGATTAAACCTATGAGAAAATAAGCGGCTTCCTCGGGAACCCCAGTAGCAGCCCGTGTAAGCCTGCCGCCGGTTAGCAGCCCTCCGATAAAAACTCCTCCAACGAGAATCCCTAGGAAGTTTTGCCTTGATAAAAAGGCGACCACTATCCCAAGATAAGAGAGGTTTGGAGAGATCAAATTCCACATATAGGTGTAGACCCCACTGACCTCGACGGCACCCGCAAGACCTGCAAGGCCTGCCCCCACCAAAACGGATTTTATAATTACTCTGGAGACCCTTATGCCTCCTGCCTCCGCGGTTCTCGAATTAAGACCGATGCACCTCAATTTATATCCAAACGTTGTTTTCTTAACCGTGAAGTAAAGGATGAAGCCTATGGGGAAAACAAGTAGGAAGCCAGCATGGATTCTTCCGAGAAGCCTAGGCAACATTGCTGTTGAGGCAATCACCTCAGTAAACGGCATTCCAGATTTAGTCCCGAGCGGGCCGAATAAGAGAATATACGCAATATATATGCCTATAAAATTTAGTATCATTGAGGACAAAATTTCGCTAATTCCTACACGAAATCTGAGAATCACTGGCAACAGACCCCAAAGCGCTCCGCCAATAAAACCGACGCAAAGCAATAGGGGGAGATGAACAAAATTTGGCAGACCTGTTAGTGCAAACCCGATCCACCCTGCGAGTATGCCCCCAATGTAAAGTTGTCCCTCCCCACCAAGGTTCCAATAATTCCCTTTAAACGGTAGGGAAAAAGCGAAAGCTGTTAAAATGATGGGGACAGCATTTACAATTGTTGTTTCCAATGACCCCCTCTCAAAAAAACCCCTGCGTAACATCTCTATGCTGGCCTCAAATGGGGGGTAACCACCAATTGATAATGAAACACCCATCAATAAAAAAGCAAAAAAAAGGAAGAGAAGGAACAGGGCGACCCTGTACCTGATCAAGGTCCTCCACACCCTGTTCCCTCCTTTTATTCTCACAGTGTTTCCGGTATTTGTGGGACTTTAAACAACCCCTGCGCTATCTGGTTCTTTACAGTTTCCACCTGATCTAGTACCCATTTTGGTATTTTATCCTTGAATTTAGGATTGATGGTCGGACCCATAGGTTCGTGGGGTAGGAATTTGCCCTTTGAGTAATCGTATTCCACCCATTGACCACCTATTTCATCGAATTTACCCTCCAAAATGTAGCCGAATATGCTTATTGCCATGTTCGCCTCGTTTTCAACTCCGCTTGCCACAACTGTATCCGGGAATATTTCTTCCTGTGGGTACATCGTGGCAAAACCCAGCATTCCCACTTCCTTTGCATACGTGAACGCTCCTACTTGTACCCCGTCAGCGTACGCCATTATGACATCGCATCCTGCCTCATGCAATGAAGCCGCTATTTCCTTCCCCGCTGCGATGTCTGTCCAGCTGCCCGCCCATACCACATTTGAAACATCTGCCTTGGGGTTCACTCTGAGCACGCCTTCTTGCATTGCTCTGATTTTCATCTTTATCGAGGGATAGTCTATTCCCCCGATGAATCCGATCTTGTTAGTTTTTGTCATCCCTCCTGCGATCATCCCTAGCAAGTAATGTTGGTTCAGAAAGGCTGTCTGGGTGCTTACGACCAAGTTTTTGGGTATATACTTCTCACTTTCCGGCAATCCAGCAGGGATCAGGTCCCCTTCTAATAGGGCAGCCATGTAATGCATGTACATCTCAGGATGAGCCTTTGCAGCGTACCACATTTCTGGACCATGACCGACACACGGCACATAATAGAGGTTGAATCCCTTTGCCGCATAGGTGTCCCCGAGCTTTCCTAACTCAGGTGGCGGGATTAGGAAGTTATACTCAATTAGGATTTTGTAACCTTTTGCCTCCCAATAGCTTTTCGCTATTTCCATAGCCTTATGGTTTATTTCCCCCCACGCTTTGTCCTCATCTGGGACTTCAACCGCAAAAGCAACTTTTAGGTCGTATTCTTTAGCTGGAACTTCTGGAGCCCTTGTTCCAAGTATAATGACCCCACCGATAACTGCGATCACTACTATGACGACAACCACAGCCACAACAACAGTTTTGCTAGTTATGCTATCACCTATTTTTTATATAAAAGCGGCGCTTAAAATGTTAGTAGTAAACATGTTTACCTTAAAATTTTTATAAAGGCAGATAATTCCTGCATGTTCGCTAAGGATGTCTCTCTCTGAGGTATATAATTATCTTGAAAGACTCCGAGTGGAATGAACTCGAAAATTTTGTTCAACCGCACCAGTCAACTATCGTCAAAGCGAGAGTTTTAACAGCAGTTACCACGTCCTCAATGCTGACCCACTCGTCCGTCGCGTGCATCTGCGCTGTCCTCCCCGGGCCGAAGATAACCGTCGGCGTCTGCCCGTATTTGACTAAAAAGCGTGTGTCCGCTGCCCCCTCCCTCCCGCTTATCGTTGGGTTCTTTCCGGTCACCTCCCTGAACGCTGAAGCCAAAGTTTTACAGATAGGGTGATCGGCGGGTATCTCAGCCGGCTCTGCAAAGTATCCCGTAAACCTCACCTCGGGTGGGTGATACCTCAGCCATGGATCTGTTTTAGCCACGTTTTGAACTTGCTCCACGAGCTGCTTTTTAGCTGCCTCAGAGTCCTCCCCGGGCAAAGTGGCCATGCTCCCTTTTAGCAGACATCTGTCAGCCAAGGCGCTTGGAAAGCTCCCCGCCTCAAACACCCCTATCGAGCATGGAAGGGCCCCGCGGTTGTCAGGGTATAAAGGATGCCTCAGCTCATTTATCCTTATTTTCTCAAGGTCAAGCACAGCCTGGGCGATCTTATATCCCTTTTCTATAGCGTCTACTCCTTCCCATCTTCTGGCTATGCCGGCGGGCTTCCCGCTCACTGAGATTTCAAACCAGATCCTACCTATGCACGCTGGCTGGACGTTTAAATCGCTGGTCTCGCAGCAAATGCCCGCATCAGCTTTGTAGCCCCTGAGCACGCACGCCAAGGTTCCGTGCCCGCTTCTTTCCTCGTCAACCACGTATTCCAAAATGATTTCTCCTTTAGGCCTTATCCCGGCCTCAAGCAGGCAATTCAAGGACATCGTCATCGCCGCCAAACCGCTCTTCATGTCTGAGGCCCCCCTACCGTAAAGCCTATCCCCCTCTATCTCGCCCCGCCATGGATCGTGCTTCCATGCGCTCGGGTCAGCGGGAATAACGTCCACGTGCCCGTTAAAAAGGAGAGACTTTCCCCCACCTCCCCTAAATTTGCCGACCACATTAGGCCTCCCTTCGTATCCTCGATCAACTTGTATGTAGCCGGGATGCTTTTTCAGCTCCTCCCAGTCCGGCTCCCAGATGTCGACTTCTAGCCCAATCTCGCTAAGCTTGCCAGCGATGAACTCCTGTATCCCCTTCTCCTCTCCAGTCACGCTTGGGAACGAGATCAATTTTTGCAGAAATGCTACTATCTCATCTCTGCTCTCGTCCACGGCCTTAAATATGGCTTTTTTGATTTCCTCTCTCGCCAAAATTTTCACCGGGCCCTAAATGAGGTCGATCGCCTCAGTCGGGCACCATGCCTTGCATAGGCCGCAGCCATCGCATAGCGCAGGGTTAGGTTTGGCCTTTCCTTCTATCACCTTTATAGCGTCGTAGGAACATACCCTCTCGCAGATCCCGCATCCGTTGCAGAGATCCTCGTTTACGCTCGCATGCAACGGCTCCCTTTGCGCGAGCTCCTCCACCGTGGTCAAATCCCTGAGAGCAACTCCCCTGAAGTCCTCGATACTCCTGTATCCCTTCCTCTCCATGAACGCTTTTAGACCATCCGCCAACTCCTTAAAGACTCCTAGCCCCCTCCACATCACCGCCGTGCAAGTTTGCACCGCAGTGGCCCCAACCATGATGTATTCTACCACATCCCTCCAGCTGGAGATGCCCCCTATGCCACAAACAGGTATGCTCGTGGCCTTTGCCGCCTGCGCAACGCACCTAAGGGTTATCGGGCGGATTGCCGGGCCGGAATAACCGCCGAATGCGGGCAAAATTAGTCTTCCTGTCTCAACGTCGACGCCGTAAAGTGCTTGAACTGAGTTCGTCGCGGTTATCGCGTCCGCTCCCGCCAGCTCGGCAGCTTTGGCCAGCTCTGGTATGTAAGCGAAGTTTGGAGAAAGCTTAACGCTTACTGGAACGCTTACAGCCTCTTTGACAGCCTTCACCTGCTCAGCCGTAAGCTTTGGGTCCCTTCCTATGTGCATGCCAACCTTTTCGGCCGGCATGGGGCAGGAGACGTTTATCTCGATCATTGAGGCATAGCCCGTGTCGACGACCTGCTTAGCCACCTTAGCCGTGTTCGCGGGCTCAGGGTCGGCTACAACGCTTGCGATTATAGGTGCTCCCCCCTCGGCTGCTATCCTCAACTCCTTTTCTATCCATTGCTCCAAGGGCAATGTCGAAAAAAGTTCAAGGTTTATCATGCCTATTACAGTTTTGCCGACCTTGATTAACCCCATTCTCCCTACGCGGGGGTGGTGAAGCCATCTCGCAGGCGGTCCGATTGACTTGGGTACTAAGGCTCCCGCCCCTGCCTGGGCGCATCTCTTAAGATGCTCACCATCCCATCCCGGCCCTCCAGAGGCCAGGATTATCGGGTTTGCAAGTTTTACTCCTGCAAAATCTACGCTTATATCAACCATTTATCTCACCTCCCTCCTGATGGTGGAAAAAGTATGTAAACCACATCATTTTCCCCCAACTTTGCCTTGGTGTCGGTTTCCTTTTCATTTACAAGTATCCTTATATATGGACTCAATTGCTTATTCTCGTCGAGAATCGAACTCTCAAACCTCTTGCCATATTTTTTGATCAAAAGTTTTAGAAGCTCATCCACGGTGCCCTCGCCGTCCAAATCTATTTCCTCCTCCCTTTTGCCAGTAATTTCCTTGAACGTCAAATAATATTTCACCTTGACCTTAGGCATGCAACCCCCTAACCGAATAATTGAATGACGTCGCCGTCCTTGAGCTCCGTGTCCAAGCCCTTAAGCCACCATATCATTCTTCCGTTTACTAGAATTCTGACAGCCTTTTTCCCCTCAGCCAAATCCGGCTCGTATCTAACATCTCCGGTTTTTGGATCGATAAGGGCGTCTATTATTTTTTGCCCGTAACGCTTTCTAAGTTCTTCGATAAAGTCCCTGACAGTCGGCCTATCTTTTTCGAGCTCAATCATCTCCTTCCATTTGTTTGTGTACCTGTAGAACATAAGTAGGTATCTCGCCTCTATTTTCACCATTTTGACCCCTCACTCCGCAAGTCTCCCGATCCTTTTCAGTTCATCTGCCACGTCTGACAGCCCAAGTTCCTCAAGCTTTCCCCTTGTTGGGTAGCCTGTCTCCAAATCCCAGCCCCTCAATCTGTAGTAGTCATCAAGCATTGGCTTTAGATTCACCACATGGCCGGCTGAGGGCCCGCTCTTAAGCGGCTCTTTGAGAAACCTTTCCGGCTGGGTGTCGTCTTTCCTTGTGAGGCCCTCCCTAACGTTGAACGCCCTTTCAATGTTGACTATTCTCTCCCCAATTCTCAAGACACCTGCTCTGTCGATCCCCCATCCAGTGAGCACGTTTATAAGCTTGGCCATTATCTCGGGGAGAAGCAGTGCTGTCCTGGTGATGTATTTGCAAATATCCAAGGAGTCCGCTATTGCCCTCATCTCCTCATGAAACTTTACCACTGGGGCAGCGTACTTAATGGAGAACCTGTCAGCGGCCTCTTCACTGCCGAACAGCTCCTTTGCCTTCCCTGGCAGGGAATACCCAAGTGCCGCAAGCGCCCTCAGGTGGTCTCCCCCTCTGCTGGCGACCGCATACCCAAGCCCGCCATATGCCATCATGCCTCTCGGGTCTACCGCGGGAGTGTCGAGCCCCTTAATGTGAATCGCGAATTTTTCCGACCCGGGGATTTTCTCTGACATTCTTTTTGTGCCCTCTGCGAGCAAATTCCCGAATTTTCCCTTCCTGTAAGCCATGCGTCTGAGCGCTTCTATTATTGCTTCAGCGTTTCCCCATTCGAGTATCAAACCCTCGGTGCTTTTTTCATCGAGCAGACCCTTTTCCCAGCACTCCATCGCAAAACCAATCGTAGCTCCTGATGAGATTGTGTCCATCCCTAGCTTATCAGCCAGCGTGGAAGCATAGACCACCGACTCCAAATTATAGTTCCCGCACCTTGATCCATAAGCTGTGAGATTTTCATACTCGCAGCTTTCCCCAACGCACGCATATGGGCCTGAATCCACGGCATAAACTGCGCTGCAGTGCAATGGGCATGAGAAGCAAGCTGAGACGTGCTTAACAACCCTTTCAACGTATACCTCGCCATAAAGGTTATCCTCAGCTTTTTTCGCGTATCCCTCTTTGCTGTTGTAATGCGTCTGTGCCCCGAATTCATTGTAAATAGTCATTAGACCGGGAGTACCGTATTTGGCGTAGAGCTCATAGAAGAGATCGGTTGAAATTAAAGCATTCGCCTCCTTCCTAAACTCAAACAGCCCCTCAGGGTCCGCTACCTTAACGCTTTTAGTCCCCCTGACGGCTATCGCCTTTAGATTTTTCGAGCCCATCACCGCGCCCATTCCAGTCCTTCCTGCGGCCCTAGTTTTTTCATTAATCACACAAGCGCATCTGACGAGATTTTCTCCCGCGGGCCCTATGCATGCCACCTTTATTTCCGGGTCCCCAAGCTCTTCAGTTATCGTGTCCTCGGTTTCCCAGGTGTCTTTACCCCACAGGCGCGTCGCGTCCCTTAACTCGACATCGTCATCGTCTATCCAGAGATAAACGGGCTTGTCCGCCCTCCCGTAAAACACTAGATTGCCATAGCCAGCGTATTTTAGTTCAGCAGCCCAGTGACCGCCCGAATTCGCATCTCCGAAAAATCCCGTCAAAGGCGATTTTGCTGAAACGTTGTACCTGCCAGAAGCCGGTGCCAAGGTGCCGTTGGCCGGACCTATCCCGAAAACCAATATGTTGTCAGGGCTGAGCGGGTCAACCCCAGCTTTAAGCTCGTCCCATAAAATTTTCGCATTTGCCCCCCTGCCGCCCAAGTAATTTCTAGCCAGCTCATCTGGCAGGCTCTGCTTAACCACTTTTTTTCTGGTTAAGTCCACTCTCAAGATATTTTCAGGGACAGCATGCCTCAAATCATCCCCTCCGCCCATTCTTTATCTGTTAAATAGGCACGTGCGACTTTGTCGACGTGCACAAATCTCTTATTCCTTTCTACATCTTCGAACGGCAAAAACTGGATGGCCTTGTCTATGCAGTACTCGACGCACTTTGGATTGCCACCGCAAAGATCGCATTTTATAACCTGCTTTGTGTCCGGGTCATATGTTATAGCGCCGAACGGGCAAGCCCTCGCGCACTCCCCGCACCCTATGCATTTATCGTAGTCTATTAACACCGCCCAAGTGTTCTCATCTCTATATATTGCTTCCACCGGGCAAACCTTCGCGCATGGCATGCTGGTGCACTGCAAACAGTGGACTGGGACAAAAACACCCTGTAATTTTTTTCTGACGACCCTTATCCTGGATTTAAGGGGATTGAACTCCTTGGCGTGCTCCAAGGAGCATGCCATTTCGCAGGTCCGACACCCTGTGCACTTGTCCAGATCAACACGCAACAGCCCTTTCATTGTTTCCCCATTTTTTTCTGCCCGATGATAAGGGAAAAAGGTTTAAGTTAACATGTTTACATTACATCGATGATAAAATCCGGGCTCAAAGTAGCGGTTTTGCGGGTTAAGCACAAATGGTGCCCGTTTTCGGAGACAAGCGAAAAATTTCCTAAAATTTCAGCTTATACATTTTCCCAGCTGAAATTTCCGGATGAAAAGAATAAATTTCTTTGCAAAATTGTAGGTGATGAGGAGGAAAGGGAAAAGTTCATTCGCGCATTCAAGAGACACCACATAGTCAAGGAGCTGGAGTTAATTTCCTCGGTGAAAGATACGTCGGTAATATCCGTAATTGTAAACTACACGAAAAAAAGGAAGAGCGTGAAATCAATCATCGAAGGCATGGGTTGCTATCACGCCGACATGGTGACTTTTAAGGAAGGTTTTGAGGAATGGATAGTTTACAACAGGGACGCTAGGGCGATCGAAAATCTCATAAGGAAGCTTACCGATGAAGGGTGCGAGGTAAAATTAGCAAGGACGTATCCTGTAGATTCTTGGGAGGACAGCATTGAGCGGATAGGGCTGAAGGAGATCACCAATTCTTTAACCCCAAAACAGGTGCAAATCTTCAAGGTCGCCTATTCCATGGGATATTACGATAGAATAAGAAAAGTTTCACTCGAGCAAGTCGCGAAGCAGGTGGGGATGAGCAAGCCAGCGGTTTGGAGCCACCTGCATAAGGTTGAAGAAAAAATAATGAAAGTAGTCTCAGAGCTCATCTAGCGGTTTATACTTCGCTTTTTTTCATCGTGAAAGCTTACCGCTCGTTAACTCTTATCAGAAGCTGCTTGCTGATCATCAGGGCCACGCAAAACCGTTTCTAAAGTCGGCCCGACCAACCTGCCTTTTTGAAAAGTTAGCGCCGGGGCAGGGATTTGAACCCTGACTGCCCGCAAGGGCAACTAGATCTCGAGTCTAGCGCGTTGCCTGGTTCCGCCTTCGGGCTCAGAAGAGAACCCCGGCTCTCCTTACCCCGGCAATAATGAGATATACTCACAACCTTAAATGCGTAATTCCGCAACCCGCAGCCGCACCTCACAAAATCCAGCTTTCCCTCAAATGAACTTTAAAACACGCACCCCGAGAATTCGCTAGGATTGCGCCTTACAAGAAATCCGCCAAGCTCATCTGCCTGTGGGAATCGCTCTCAAAAAGCGACTTTATATCCCGCTGTGCCAACCTCAGGCGCTGCTTGCTGTATTCACTTATCCCGTACTCCTGAGCGATCTCCATCGCTACTTGCAAGTACTTCTCAACGCCCCCGCGAGACACTGTGAGCACGAGTTTCCCGCCGCACTTATAGCAAGCGCCTGTGAGCGGCAAGCGCCTGTACTTTGAATTGCAAGCGACGCACCTGAACTTCTGGCTGGAAAATGCCCTCAAATTACCCTTTAGGTCAGGGATGAAGTGATGCTCTATTACACGTTCGGCAACGTCCCTTTCGTCAACG
>Ga0272449_1001164_pt1 | contig 27941 bp, 24 predicted proteins | sample YNPCB0241_FD_198679 | JGI IMG/M metagenome (GOLD analysis project Ga0272449, IMG submission 198679) | Hot spring sediment microbial communities from Yellowstone National Park, WY, United States - YNP-CB-024-1 | ecosystem: Environmental > Aquatic > Thermal springs > Hot (42-90C) > Sediment... | reverse complement strand
GACCTCTGGGAGGCCTACGAGCGGGTGTGCATGGACGGGATGCGGCCCATCCAGGAGTTCGTGGAGCGCGTCCGGTCCGGGGAGTTCGGTCCCTTCGATCCGCAGGAGGTGGCCGCCTTCCTCCGCGAGATCCAGTCCCGGGTACTGCAGAACATCGAGCTGAAGGCCACCGAACACCCCCTCTACGCGGCCCGGGCGGAAGAGGTGGCGGAAGAGCAGCGCCGCCTCTTCGAGACCCTGATCGCCCAGTTGGAGTCGGAAGGATCAGGGTAGCAGGAACTTCCCGTCGCGGTAGATGAGCTCCCCGTCCGCGTAGACCTCCCCGCCTTGCCGCAGATCGCAGATCATATCCCAGTGCAGGCCCGATTGATTCCGCCCGCCCGTCTCCGGGTAGCTGGAGCCCAATGCCATGTGGATGGTGCCGCCGATCTTCTCGTCGAAGAGGATGTTGCGGGTGAACCGCTGGATGCTTTCGTTGAGCCCGAAGGCGAATTCCCCGAGCACCCGGGCCCCCTCGTCCACTTCCAGCATCTCCTGCAAGAACTCCTGTCCCTTGGCGGCTTCCGCGTGTACCACTCGCCCCCGTTCGAACACCAGCCGCACGCCGCTCACCTCCCGCCCGCCGTAGACGGCGGGGAAGGAGAACTGCACGGATCCTTCCGTGCGATCTTCTTCCGGACCGGTGAACACCTCCCCGTCGGGGAAATTGTGTTCGCCCGCTGCATTGACCCACGTGCGGCCCGCCACCCCCACCGTGAGGTCCGTCCCCTCCGCCACCACCCGGAGGGTGCGCTTGGTCCCGAGGAAGTCCGCGATGCGCTGCTGCCGCGCGCGGATCTCCCGCCATACCGCCACGGGGTCCCGGGCATCGAGGTGGCCCGCGCCGTACACGAAGTCCTCGTACTCCCGCAAGGACATCTCCGCCTCTTGGGCGTCCGCCTGGGTGGGGTATTGGGTCCCCACCCAACGCAGCGCTCCCGTGGCCGCCCGCTCCAGGAACCGCCGGCTGACCTCCCGCAATGCCTCGCGCCGGATCCGCTGGCGCTCGGGCGGGGTGTTGGTGAGGGCCCGGGTGTTGTAGTTGGCCCAGACGCCCAGGGAGGCGTCAATGTGCTCTACCTCAAGCCTTTGGAGCTCCGGGACGTAGCGCAGCTGCTCTTCTGTGGCCTCCTTGTAGAACACCTCCTCCACGCCGTCCAGCGTGACGCGCAGGAGGGGATGCGCTCCGGCCCGAAGCACCTGCCGGTAGCCCTCCACGAGGAGAGGTTCCGCGATGGCGGGCCCCGCGATGCGCACCAGTTGCCCCGGCCGGACCTCCAGAGAGTACTGAACCAGGACCTGCGCCAGCTTCGTGACTCTGGGATCCATGGCCGTTCCCCCTACAGGGGCCGTAGGGCCAGCCAGGCCACAACGGGGACCTGTTGGACCACTGCGGCCGCATACACCCAGATGAGCCCTCGGAGCACCGCGATCTCCCAGCGACGGAGGGGGCGGGCCGTGTGGGCCCGCAACACCAGAACCCCCGACAGGGCCGCCTTAATCATGAAGGACCCTCCCACCCCGTAGGTTTCCACTAGGGCGCGGAAGAAGGGGTTCCACTCCAGATGGGGGAACCAGCGGATCCAGAAAGCGGTCAGGGTCCCGTCGGCGAGATTCAGGGCTGCCAAGAGGTAGAGCGCGCGCACCCCTCCGTCTCCCCTACAGCATGCCTCCCACCACGGGTCCTGCTCAGGTCTGGTGGGCGGTAGAGGACTTGAACCTCTGACCTCCTGCGTGTGAAGCAGGCGCTCTCCCGCTGAGCTAACCGCCCGCGTACCAGGTATTATAGGGAAATCGCCCCGACCCGGCAACGGGGCCTACAATGGGGCCATGAGGCCGTTTGCGCGGATCGCGTGGGCTGCCCTCCGGGGCTTCGTGGACCACGACGGCCCGGCGCTGGCCGCGGCCATCGCGTACCACGCACTGCTCTCCGTCTTCCCATTCCTGCTGGTGGCTACGGCCATCGCTGCCTTCTTCGTGGATCCAGCGTACCTCCGGATCTCCCTCGCCCGCACCCTCGCCCTCTACCTGCCCCCTCAGGCCCTGGACGTGGTTCAGGCAAACCTCGAGGAGGCCCTCCGGACCCGGGGGCCCGCGGGGATTGCGGCCACCGCCACGCTCCTGTGGACCTCCAGCGCGGCGACCGGCGTCGCCCGCCACGCCCTCAACCGCGTCTGGGGGGTGGAGGATCCCCGGGCCTACGGGAAGCGGAAGCTGCTGGACATCCTGGTCACCCTCCTCGTGGGAGCCCTGTTGGGGACCTCCCTCGTGGGACCCGTGGCCCTCGGGATTGCGGAGCGGCTTGCGCCGGGCAGACCGGTGCAGTGGGGTTCGAGGATCCTGGGAGTCCTTCTGCCCTTCGGCCTCGCCTTCCTGGCATTTCTTTCCGCCTACCGGCTCCTCCCGAACCACAGGGTCCAGGGGCAGTACCTCTGGCCTGGGGCCCTCGTGGGGGCGATCCTGTTCGAGGTGGCCCGGCAGGGGATGTTCTGGGGGGTAGGCCGTCTGGTCCACTACCCGCTGGTGTACGGGTCGCTGGCGGGCGCGGTGATCTTCCTGATGTGGGGGCAGGTGGTGGCCGCCATCTTCCTCTTGGGGGCAGAGGTCAGCCGCTCAGCTCACCACTTCCAGGCTTCCGTCCGGGTGCCGGACCACGATGAGATCCCCTGACCGTTGCAGCCCCCGCAGGCTCTCGGTGAACTCCGGAACCGGGGTGCACCGCAGGGAGAGACCCTGTTCCGGCCACTCCGCCCCGCAACCGGTGCAGGCCTTCCGGACGCTCCGCACCCACATCCACCCGCTCCCGGACCGGACGAACCGGCCGGAGATGAGGGTCTGCAGCGCACCTCCGCACCGTGGGCAGCGCATCCCGCTCCGGAAGGTGTGCAACTTCCGTGCCAGCAGGCCCTCTTAGTATCGGGTGAGGTAGCGCTCGATCTCCCAGAGGTGGACTTGGGCGGAGTACTCCCGCCACTCCTGCCGCTTGGCCCGAACCAGGTCGGAGACGATGTGCGAGCCCAGAGCCTCGCACACCACCTCATCCGCGAGGAACGCTTCCATCGCCTCCCCGAGGTTACGGGGGAGAACCCGGATCTGCAGGCGCTCCAGCTCCTCCTCCGTCATGGCGTAGATGTTGCGGTTCAGGGGAGGGCCGGGATCGATGCGGCGCTCGATGCCGTCCAGCCCTGCGGCCAGCATGACCGCGAAGGCCAGGTACGGGTTGCAGGAAGGATCCGGCATGCGCAGCTCCACCCGGGTCCCCTCCCCCCGGGCCGCGGGGACCCGGACCAGGGGGGAGCGGTTGCGCTCCGCCCACGCGATGTAGACGGGCGCCTCGTAGCCCGGGACCAGCCGCTTGTAGGAGTTCACGAGGGGGTTGGTCACCAGGGCCATCCCCCGAGCGTGGGTCAGGAGCCCCCCGATGTACCACAGGCACTCCTTGCTCAGCTGATACGCACCCTCTGGGTCGTAAAAGGCGTTGCGGCCGTCCCGGAAGAGGGACTGGTGCGTGTGCATGCCGCTCCCGTTGATGCCCGCGATGGGCTTGGGCATGAAGGTGGCGTGGAGGTTGTGCCGACGGGCGATGGTGCGGACCACGAACCGGAAGGTCGCTACGTTATCCGCGGTACGCAACACATCCGCGTACTTGAAGTCGATCTCGTGCTGCCCGTGGGCCACCTCGTGGTGTCCGGCCTCCACCTCGAACCCCATGGCCCGCAGAGCGGTGATCATGTCCGCCCGGGCCTCCTCCCCCTGATCAATGGGGGCCAGGTCGAAGTAACCCGCCCGGTCGTGGGTGGTGAGTACGGGTTCCCCTTCCGCGTTCACGGGGAACAGGAAGAACTCGCACTCGGGCCCAGCCATCATGGTGTAGCCCAACTGGGCCGCCCGCTGGACCATGCGCTTCAGCACGTACCGGGGGTCCCCCTCAAAGGGCTCGCCGTCCGCGGTGTACACGTCGCAGATGAGACGGGCAGTCTTCCCCTCGCCCTCCTTCCACGGGAAGACCGCGAAGGTGGAGGGGTCGGGCACCAGGTACATGTCCGACTCCTCGATGCGCACGAATCCCTCGATGGAGGAGCCATCGAACATGATCTCGCCGTCCAGAGCCCGCTCCAGGAGGTCCACGGGGATCTCCACGTTCTTCAGGGTGCCGAAGATGTCCGTAAACTGCAGCCGCACAAACCGGACGCCGAGTTCCTCGGCCCGATCGAGTACCGTCCGCTTATCCATGGTCCGCTCCCTCAAGAGTGCACTCCGCCCAGCACTCTACCACGGGGCTCGCTGGGGGGCAACGATCCCCGAACGTTAAGGAAGGCCCGGGAGTAGGACTTTCCCGGTTCGTGCAGAATACTCCGGATACCGGTATCGGCGAAGCATCGGGCACAGAGCTCCTGTGCGCACAGGCGGGGAAGGTGAGGAAGCGTGGAGCGGCCTCGGGATCTGGGTGCCTACCAGGAGGAGATCCGGGCCTTCGTGCTCGGGGAACTGGAGGAAGTTTCCGAGGAGATCGAGCGGAACCGGGCAGTCCCCCCGGACCTCTGGGATCGGCTCGCCCAAAAGGGTCTGTTGCGCCTCACGTTGCCTCCCCGGTACGGTGGGTGGGGACTCCGCATGACGGAGTACCTCCCCATCCTGGAGGTGGTGGCCCAATCCCACGGATCCGTCCGTATGGTGGTGCACGTCCACAACGGCCTGTGGCGCCTGCTCGACCGCTACGGGACCGAGGAGCAAAAACAGCGCTATCTGTTCCGGTGGGCCACGGGGAATTGCAAACTGGCGTTCGCCCTCACGGAGCCGGACGCGGGGACGGGGACGGACATCCGCACGGAAGCCCGACGGGTGCCGGGGGGATGGGTGCTCCGCGGACGCAAGTGGCTCATCACCTTCGCGGACGTCGCAGAGGCTTTCGTGGTGGTGGCCTACACGGATCGGGCTCGGGGGGCTTCGGGGATCTCCGCCTTCCTCGTCCCCCGGGAGACTCCAGGGCTGCGGGTCACCCTACAGCCGGACGGCATGGGCCTTGTGGGCACCGGGCATGGCCTGCTGGAGTTTGAGGACTGCCGCGTGCCCGAAGAGGCCCTGCTCGGGGAGCAAGGACAGGGGCTCCAGATGGTCCTGCGGGGATTTCTGGATCCGAGCCGGATTTCCATCGCCGCGAGCTGTGTGGGGCTCGCCCAGCGGGCCCTGGATCTGGCGAAGGAGCACGCGCAGCGCCGGGTGACCTTCGGAAAGCCCATCGCGGCCCGGCAGGCCATCCAGTTCGCCCTGGCGGAGATGGCGGTGGACGTGCGGGCCGCGCGGCTGCTGGCGATGGACGCGGCCCGGAGGGTGGATGCGGGCGAGCCCTGCACCGCGGAGGCCGCTATGGCCAAGCTGTTCGGCCTGGAGATGGTGGGCCGGGTGACGGACCGGGCCCTCCGGATCTGCGGCGGCATCGGGTACTTCCGGGGGCACCCCATCGAGCGGGTCTACCGGGATGCCCGGGCCCTCTGGTTCGAGGAGGGGACCGCGGAGATCCAGAAGCTGGTGATCGCCCGGGCGCTGTTGAACCTGGCCTCCGGGGAGGCGTAGGATGCTTGCGGCCCGGGTGTACGAGCGCTCTCCGGAACGGGAACTGCGTCTGGAGCAGGTTCCGGATCCCCGCCCGGCTCGTGGGGAGGTGCTGGTGCGGGTGCGGGCCGCGGGGATCTGCGGGACGGATCTGGAGATCCTGGACGGCCTGCGGCTCCCGCCCGAGGTTCGGTGGCCCGTGGTGTTGGGGCACGAGGTCGCCGGGGAGGTGGTGGAGGCTGGAGAGGATGCGGAGCCGTGGCGACCAGGCCACCGGGTGGTGGTGAATCCCTATGTCGCGTGCGGTCGGTGCTGGTCGTGCCTGGATGGCCGGCAATCCGCGTGTCTTGCGCCCGAGCTCATCGGGCTTACGCGGCCGGGAGGGTTCGCGGAGTACATCGTGGTGCCTGCTCAGAACCTCTTCCACCTGCCCGGGGTGCTGCCGTTTCCCGTGGGGGCGATCCTGCCGGACGCGGTGGCCACCGCGTTCCACGCGGTCCTCACCCGCGGGCAGCTGCAGCCGGGGCAGAGTGTGGTCATCTACGGAGCGGGTGGGGTGGGAACCCACGGGGCCCTGCTGGCGAAGCTCTTCGGCGGGGATCCCGTGATCGTGGTGGTGCGACGGGAGGCCACCGCGGAGCGGCTGCAGCCCCTGGGGGTCCACGTGGTGGTGGCGGCCCAGGATCGCAACCCCGTGCGGGAGATCCGGAGCCTCACGGACGGCCGAGGGTCGGACCTCACCGTGGATTTCGTCTCCCGGCCGGAGACGGTCCGGGCGGCCATCGGCGCCACCCGCATCGGCGGGCGGGTGGTGCTCGTGGGGGTTTCGGACGAGCCGCTCGTGCTGCCGGGCTCCTCGTACCTCGTGCGCCGGGAGATCGAGATCCGCTCTGCCTTCGGGGCTACCCCGCACGAGATCGCCACCGTCATCGGCCTAGCGGCTTCCGGCCGGCTGGACCTCAGCCGGAGCGTGACCCGTACGTGGCCGCTGACACGCATCCACGAGGCCCTCGCGGCCCTGCGGGCCCGTCCGCCGGAGACCGTCCGATACGTGATCACACCGGAGGGAGGACCGTGACGCTACAGGGGAAGGTTGCGCTGATCACCGGGGCTTCTCGAGGGATCGGCCGGGCCACCGCGATGGTGCTTGCGGAGCGGGGCGCGGACGTGGTGGTGCACTACCGGAGGCGGGAAGACCGGGCTTCGGAGGTGGTGGACGCCATCACCGCCCTGGGCCGCCGGGCGGAGGCGGTGCGGGCGGACCTGGAGCAGCCGGAGGAGGTCTCCGCCCTGTTCCGGGCCGTGGAGGAGAGATTCGGATACCTCGACATCTTCGTGGCCAACGCGGCCGCCACCGCCTTCCGACGCATCGAGGCCCTCAAGCCCCACCACCTGGCCCGCACCTACCAGCTGAACGTGTTCAGCTTCGTGCAGGCGGCTCAGGAGGCTATGCGGCTCATGCGGGGCCGCCGGGGCCGCATCGTCACGGTCTCCGGATTCCCCACCCAACGGTACCTCCCGGACTACGCGCTTCTGGCAAGCGCCAAGGCCGCCCTGGAGGCCCTGACCCGGTACCTAGCCGTGGAGGCGGCACCCCTGGGGATCACGGTAAACGCGGTGAGCCCAGGGGCCGTGGACACGGAGTCCCTGGAGGTGTATACGGAAGGGGACCTGGAAGGCTTCACCCGGGCCATGGTGGCCTCCACCCCAAAGGGGAGGATGGGCACGCCGGAGGACATCGCCAAAGTCATCGCCTTCCTGTGCTCCGACGACGCGGAGTGGATCGTGGGGCAGACCATCGTGGTGGACGGCGGCCTTACCTTGATGGGCGCCTACCAGCGCACCCGGAACGAGGGGTGACGGCCATGGCAGGATCCCCTCCCCGAGCCGCGGTTCTGGGGGTCGGAGCCTACGTGCCGGGCCGGGTACTGACCAACCACGACCTCGCGCGGATGGTGGACACCTCAGACGAGTGGATCACGGAGCGCACGGGGATCCGCACTCGGCACGTGGCGGATCCCGATGTCGCCACCTCAGATCTGGCGGTCCCCGCGGCGGAGGAGGCCCTGCGGTCCGCGGGGGTCCTGCCGGAGGAGCTGGATCTCATCATCTGTGCCACCACCATGCCTGACTACCTCCTACCGGCCACCGCCTGCCTCGTGCAGGACCGGCTCGGTGCCCGTCGGGCCGGCGCCTTCGACCTTCTGGCCGCTTGTTCCGGGTTCGTGTACGGCGTGGCCCTGGGGGCTCAGATGATCGCGGGCGGAGCGGCCCAGTACGTGCTGGTGGTGGGCTCCGAGGTGCTCTCCAAGATCGTAGACTGGACGGACCGGACCCTCTGCGTGCTGGTGGGAGACGGGGCCGGGGCCGTGGTCCTGGGGCCTGCCCAGGCCGGCCGGGGGGTGCAGGCGGTGATCATGGGAGCGGACGGGAGCGCTGGGGACGTCCTCAAGATGCCCGCGGGGGGAACACGCCTGCCGACGAGTCCGGAAACCGTGGCCCAGCGCCTCCACTACGTCCGGATGGACGGCCGCACCCTCTTCCGGTTGGCGGTGCGGGTGGTCCCGGAGGCCGTCGCGGAGGTGGTCCGGAGGGCGGGGTGGACCCTGGAGGAGGTGGACTGGATCGTGCCGCACCAGGCAAACCGGCGCATCGTGGAGGCGCTGAGTCGGGCCCTAGAGATCCCGTTCCACCGGTTCCTCTGCAACATTGACCGGTACGGGAATACCTCCTCCGCCTCCGTGCCGCTTGCCCTTTGGGAGGGAGTCCGGGACGGCCGCATCCGGGAGGGCGACCGGGTGGTGCTGGTGGCGTTCGGAGGTGGCTTCACCTGGGCGGCCTGTGCCCTGGTGTGGGGGCGGTAGCGGGTCCGTGCGTGGGGGGCCGGACGCGTATGGATCCCGGGACCTGCGGGCCGAGGGAGCCCTTCGCGCGGATCCTGCGGGTGGCCGTCCGGGCGTGGGGCAAACCGAGGATCGGTTTACCGGAAACCACCTCGCCGCCGCGCTCCGCGCCGCGCTGGCTGAGCTCCGCCGGTGTTGCGCGGAGGTGAACGCCCTGAACGTGTTCCCGGTTGCGGACCACGATACGGGGTCGAACCTGTGCGCCACCCTGGCCGCCGCCGTGGAGGCTCTGCAGGTCGCGGAGGCCGCCGACCTGGGGAGAACTGCGGCCGTAGCAGCCCGGGCCGCGTTCCTGGGTGCCCGCGGGAGCTCGGGGGCCATCCTGGCCGAGTACCTTTACGGGTTGAGCGAGGCGTGGAAGGGTCTCGAGGAAGCCGATGCCGCGCGGGTCCGGGAAGCTCTGCGGATGGCCGCGCGGGCGGCGCGGGGTGCGGTCCAGGAGCCCGTGGAGGGGACCATGCTGACGGTGGCGGATGCGGCCGCGGCGGCCGCCAAGACGGAAACCCACCGCCCGCAGGAGGTGCTGGACCGCGCGGCCTCGGCGGCGCGGGCCGCCTGGATCCAGACGCCCAGGCTGCTGCCCGTCCTGCGCCGCGCGGGCGTGGTAGACGCGGGCGCGGCCGGCCTGGTGGCCCTGCTGGAGGCGATGGCGGGGGCCGCCCGAGGGGTGGTCCCCCCGCCCCTCTCTCCTCCCGCGCCCGCGGCCCGGCCCCCGAGCTTGGCCGCTTCCCCCCTTTCTGGGGCCGCCCGGTACTGCACCGAGGTACTCCTCCAGACGCGCCGCGTGCCCATGGGCCGGGTGCGGCGCGCCCTGGAGCAGATGGGAGACGCGGTGGTGGTGGCCGAACGGGACGGTCTACTCCGGATCCACCTCCACACCTCCGTCCCGCACCTTGTCCTTTCCCGGGCCCTCCGTTGGGGGAGTCTGGAGCAGGTCCGGGCGACCCGACTTCCAGAGGAGCCCTCCGGGGACGGGGAAGGGTGTCATGGCGAACCGGAATCCTAGGGCTCCGGTAGATACGCAACCCCCAGTACCTGCGGTCCCGTGTTCAGCGCCATGACGGGCGTGAAGGGGAGGAGATCGGGGGGGTCTGCAACCCCGAGCCCCTGCAGCGTCCGCACGAGTCGCTCCGCCTCCTCCCGCATCCCCGCCTCGGTCACGGCCACCCACAGCCGGCTCGCGCGCCTTCGGGCCCTCTGTACCTCGCTCACGAGCTTCCCGACTGCGGCCTCATACCCAGCCGCTACACCCGCCCTCCGGACCCGACCCTTCCCGATGGCGAGCAGGGGGACGGTTCCGAGGCGACGGTTCACGAGGTGGACGAGGCGGGGAATCCGGCCGCTTCTGGCGAGGTGTTCCAGGGAACGTACCAGGGCCACCAGCCGGGCCCGCATCCCCGCCTGGGCAGCCCACCCCATCACTTCCTCAAGGGGCGCGCCTGCTCGGATGCGCAGGGCCGCCTCCCGGACCACGAGCCCCTGGGCGGCGGCGGCGGTCCCGGTATCCACCACCTCCACAGGGATCGGGGCTCGGGCAGCTGCCCGCCGGGCGTGCTGGTGCGCGGCCGAGAGCCAACGGGCCACCGTGAGGGCCAGAACCCGTTGGGCACCCCTCTGGGCGGCCTCTTCGAAGGCGGCGAGGTAGTCTGCGGGGGAAGGAGCCGAGGCGGTGGGGTAGGGCGGCCCCTCTTCGAGCCAAGCAAAGACCTCCTGAGCGGTCACGTCAATCCCGTCCCGGTACCCGCGTCCCCCCCGGAGGATCCACATGGGCACGAGGAGGATCCCCAATTCCGCGCAGAGGGAAGGGGGCAGGCAGCAGACGGATTCCGCGACCACCGCGACGGACTGCCCCATGGGCCGTCTCCTATGGGCTTCCGGGCAGGAGGCGCTCCTGCAGTCGGCTCCACAGCCACGGCAGCTGCCGCACCGCCACGGTGAGGCTCACCGTCACCGCCGCTGCCATCTCGTGCGGAGAGGCTTCCCACAGATGCATCAGGAGCAGGTACACGGGCAGGGCCACGATCCCCACAGTAGGCACCCATCGGGTGCGGAGGGCTGTCAGGGCTCCCAGCCCGAAAGCCACCAAAAAGGCCTTTCCGCTCAGAACCATCAGCACACCGGCGGCCGGGCCGAGCCCGCGCCCCCCACGGAACAGGAGGTAGAGGGGCCAGTTGTGGCCCGCCACGGGTGCGGTGCAGATGAGCACGAACCCTTCCAGGGTAGCGGCCACCCGGCGCGCCAGCCAGGCTGCCACCACTCCCTTCCCCAAGTCGAAGAGGATCACGGCCACGCCCGCCTGAGGGCCCAAGGTGCGCCACGTCCCCGCGCCCCCCGGGTTTTCGCCCACTTGCAGCAGGGAGGTGCCCAACCGCCGCCGGGCCAGGATCTCCGCGGGGAGGACGGAGCCCAGCGCGTATGCGGCGGCCCCCACCGCCCACTCGCGAATCTCCATCCCTCCGTACCTCCCGCAATTCAGGATTTTAGGGGATCCGTTGCGCGGGATGGAGAGCCCGTGCCGCGGGGATCAGGGTTGCCGCAGGAGCCGGGTGATGTACTCCTCCAGGCGCCGGGCTCCTTCAGGGCCCACGAAGGGGCCCGCGTGGACCTCGAAGAGGCGTCCGGAGCGGGTGACGAACACCGTGGTGGGAAGCCCCACCACCCGGTACTTCGCGAGCACCACGCCATCCTCGTCCACCACGGAGGGGAAGGTGACCCCAAGCTTCCGCGCGAACTCCCTGGCCAGGGCAGGACGATCCAGGGCGTTCACCCCAAGGAAGTGGACCCGTCCGCGGTAGCGTTGAGCCGCGTCCTCCAAGATGGGCATCTCCAGCCGGCACGGCACGCACCAGGAGGCCCAGAAGTTCATCACCACAGGTTTCCCGCGGAGGTCGGAGAGGGCGAGTTCGCGGCCGTCCAGGGTCTCCAGCACGAAATCCGGGGCAGGAGGCCCGTCCGGGAGAGCATCTGCGCCCGGCCGGATCAGGGGACGGGGGGAAATGCCACCGCCCTCCTGCGCCCGCTGCCACACCCAGGCCACGGCCACGGAGGCGAGAGCGACCGCGAGAAGCACCAGGAACCGTCTCACGGAGACCTCACCTCCTCTGCCCCATCGAAGTCCTGGAGCTGGGTGTGCATGTAGTGGGCAGGGGCGGACATCAGGAGCTTCATCGGCCGGTGGGTGCGCTCCCCGATCCAAGCGGCGAAGGAGGCGAGACCGTCCGGGCTGTCCCACAGCACCACCCGGCACGGTTCCTCGCCGCATGAGGCCCGACGGCCCACCTGCGCACGAGCCGGGTTCCGCATGTACCCCGCCACCCCTTGGGCTACGAAGGGCTCTGGGAGGGTGTCCCGGCTCCATCCCCGGCCCGTCCACACATACCGGTCCCTGCCCACGAGGATGGCCCGCATCCCGCCCTGCACTTCGAACCGCACCCGGTCCGGCTTCTGGAAACTGTACCGGGTCACCACTACGTTGCCCGAGCCGTCCGTGATCTGCTCAACCTCCCGCCAGGTCCGGGCTGCCTCCATGGCCTCACGGGCTCTTCTGAGGATCCGGAAAGCCTCGAGCTCCGACCGCAACGAGAACTCGCCCGCCCGCAATGGAAAGGAGGCGGAGACGTCCGGCTTCCCCCGCCACCTCAGCACCACCTCCGCCTGCCAGTAGCCCGCGAGCCCGAACTCCCCACCCTCCTCCGCGTACCGGCCGGGTCCCTCCCGGGAAAGCCGAACCGTGGTGGGGAGCGTTTCCTCATCCAGCTTCCACAACCGCACCATCACCCGGTCCGCGTCCACGGGGGCTCCGTCCGGACCCCGTAGGGCGACCTCGAACCGGTTCCAGCCCGGTTCCCCCGGCGTGACGCGGAGCACCACCTGCAGGCCGTCCGAAACCGCGGCCAGGGTGAGGGTACGGGGAGGGAGGGTGCGCATCTGGACCGTGCGGGCGGTGGGCGTGATGGTGAGGACGCCCACCGCGAGCAGCACCGCGGCCCCCAGCACCGCCTCTGCCCGAGTCACCCGGCGGATCCGGAGCAGGGCCCGTTCCCTGGGGGTTCCTGAGGCCAGTTGGGGGACATTCCTGTACCGGTTCACCGCACCCAGGGCCACGAGCGCGGCAACGAGGGCGAGCTTGCCCAGAAGCCACGTTCCCCACTCCGTCCCGAGAAAGCCCCCGGGCGAAGGGAGCTCCCGCGCAGCCATGTACGCACCGGTGAGGACCACGACAAGGAGGCTCCAGCCCGCCCATCTGGAGTAGCGAAGCGTTGCCTGTGCCGCGTGCGTGCGGTAGGCCCGGCCCGCACCGAGGAGGATGAGGAGGCCCACAAGTCCTCCCATCCAGACGGAGGCGGCCGCGAGGTGCATCCAGTCCGCGAGGGCCGCCAGCGCCCCATCGCCCCACGCGTGGGAACTCAGGGTGGAGGCGAGGAGCAGAAGGGCCACAACGGGGAGGGACCACCTCTTCCGGATCGCATCCGGCCCGAGGAAGACGCCGGCCGCTCCCATGCGGAGAATCAGGGCCCATCCCGATGGCCCGGACGTCAGCAGCTGCACACCCAGCGCGAGGGAGAGGCCGCCCAGCAGCAAGGCGACCTCGAGCCCGGTGGTGGCCAGTACGGCGAGCGCGGCTGCGCGCGGAATTCGGCGAAACGCCGCATCTGCCGGTTCTGGGAGGGCGGTTCCGAGAGGTCGGAGCACGAGATGCCAGAAGGCAGCGAGCCCCGCGAGCGACACCTGGGCCGTGTACGCGACCCACCGGATCCCCACCCGGAATGAGGGGGGCCGGTCCGACTCCGCACCTCCCCGGTTGGGCATCACGCCCACCCCGAATCCCAGCATCCCCGTGGTGAGGTGCCCGTCCACCCGCGAGAGGACCCGCCACCGGGCCACGTAGCTGCCCTTCGGAAGCGGCGGGAGCAGGATCCGTAGGGTCCGGCCATCTCCCGTCACCTCGGACCGGAGGGAACGCACCTTCCCGGAGGGATCCAGCACCTCCCCGGTGCTCAGCCCGGGATGCACGGCCTCGCTGAACAACAGGACCACTTGCCGCGGAGAACCTTCCAGCCGCGTACCGGCCGGGGGGCTGCTGCGGAGCAGGACCGCGTGGCCGCGGACGGGGCTCGCCACCAGGAGGCCCATCAACACCGCGAGCCAAAGTCCCCGGAGAATGGCCCGGGGCGAGGTCAAAACGCCCTCCACCAGTACCCCACGATGAAGATCCCTGCGCCGATGAGGAAAGCAGCCGCGAGCCGGTGCACGTAGGGAACCACGGACCGCACCCACCGGTTGACCGCGGCCTCGAAGAAGACCACGCCCACCAGCACCGCGGTGAGGACCGTGCCCATGCCCACCGCGTACCCCACGAACTGGCCGGCCACAGCAAGCCAGCTCCCGGAAGCCATCGCGCTTCCCATCACCGCCAGGAACACGGGCAGGGTACACGCGAGGGAACAGATTCCGTACGCCACGCCGAATCCGAAGAAGGAGAGGAGGTCGTTTCCGGGCCGCATCCGCCCCCAGACCCGGCTCGCGGCGGGAAGACCGAACTCCCGGCCGGAGAGGGCGAGCCAGGTCCCGAGCAGCACGAGGGCCAGGCCGATCAGCAGACCGCCGTAGGGAAACACGCGGGCCAGGACGTATCCGCCCGCACCGATCGTCAGCCCCGCGACTCCGAAGAGCACCACGAAGCCCAAGGTACCAAGGCCTCCGAACGCGAGCGCCCGGGTCGCCCTTCTGCCCGGAGACCCCGGGTCGCTCCGTGCGAGCGCGTAGGCGGCGAGAGAAGGCAAAAGCAGGATCCCGCAAGGATTGACCGCGGCCACCATGCCCGCGGCGAAGGCGTACCCCACAGGGAGCCAGCTGAGGAAGGTGGCCACCCGTCCCTGGCCCAGATAGAGGGTCTTCGTGGAAGCGATCAGAGCCCATCCCAGGGCGAGGCCCACGAGCACGAAGGCTACTCCCGCGGGGTCCAAAGAGCCCCGCCGGGTGACTTCCGGGTTCACGGTGCGGACCTCCGAAGACCCGCCAGCAGGTTTGCGAGCCCTTCCCGGGTGATGGGTCCGATCCACCGCTGGACGAGCCTCCCCTCGGGATCCACCACGTGCGTCTCCGGGATGCCCGTGACCCCGAACTCCACCAGGATCCGCCCGCGGGCATCGGAGCCGTTCGGATAGGTGATCCCATAGTCGCGCAAGAACGCCCGCGCCGCCGGCTCCGAATCCCACACGTTCACACCCACGAATACGATACCCCGACCCCGAACCCCCCGCCAGGCCGCCTCCAGCTCAGGTGCCTCCTCCCGACACGGGGGGCACCAGGAGGCCCAGAAGTTCACCACGATCACCTGACCGCGGTGGTCGGCGAGGCGGAACACCCCACCCTCGAACAGGGGCATCGCGAACGTGGGCGCGGGCCGAATCCGCACCGGCCCCGCACGGCCCGTGGTGTTTACCGCAAGCCCGGCGCGGCCAGGGCCCTGGCCGCGGAGCCCGGAGAACAGGAGCCAGGACAGGACAGCGACGGCCCCGAGGGTGAGGACGACGGTCATCCACCTCCTGATCGGGACGATGGCCCCGGAAGCGGGATCCCGTACCGGTTCGGACATCTCCCCTCAGCGACCTGATCTCCTGTCCCCGCTGCGTTCCCCGCGTGTGCGGTGGCGAGGACGAAGGCCGGAAGGCCTATGCCCACCAAGGCCAGCGGCCGGCACCCGCCCACCGGAGGATCCAGAAGGTCCCCCGCCCACGGGGACGGCGGAGACGAAGGCACCCGTCAGGATCTGCCGGATCCCGGGCCGGTACGAGCGCAGGGTGCGGATCTCGGGTTCCCTCCGCGGGCGCGTCACGGGGCCGGGGCCGTCCCCGCCTCGGCGAGTTGCGGACTCCGGGTCGTGCCGCGGTCGGTACTCTGCACGGCTCCCACCTGGACGGGCATCCCGTGCTTGGCCATGGCGGACCGGGCCATACCGGGCACGTGGGCTGGGTGACGGACTCTCCTAAGACAGGATACGATTGGCGATCGTACGACGTCAAAGAGATGATCTGCAGGTTCGACCGCAGGGGGCGATCCTGGTGGCCGCGGTGGAGCCGGGAGGGATCGCCTACGGGCCTGGAGGGCTCCCGAGGTGAAGTACAGTCGGATTGCGGATCGGTGAACTGGGCGGCCGCTACTTCTTTGAGCGAGCCGCTCCCAGCTGTTCCACCGCTCGCCGCACGGCCTCGTAGTCCGGCTCGACCCGCGGGTCCTCGGAGACCCAACGGTACACCACCACGCCGTCGGAATCCAAGACGAACACCGCCCGCTTGCTGGCCCCCCGGAGCAGTCCCCCCAGCAGCTCGTTGTCCTCGATGCCGAAGGCCCGCACCGCCTCCCGGTTGAAGTCGCTCAGAAGCGGAAACGTGAGTTCCTGCTGCTCCGCGAAGGCCCTCAGAGCAAAGGGGCTGTCCACGCTGATCCCCACCACCCGGGCGCCCTGGGCTTCAAAGGCGGAAAGCTGGTCCCGGAAGGCGCACATTTCCCGGGTACAGACCGGGGTGAAGGCCGCGGGGAAGAAGGCGAGCACGAGAGGTTGCCCCCACAGGGAGCTGAGACGCACCGCCTTTCGATCCCAGCTGACGAGCGTCACATCCGGCGCCTGGTCTCCCACTCGGACCTCAGCCATCCCTCTTCCCTCCCTTCCCTCGGCGGGTTTCCTGCGGTTGAGGATCTCGCAGGCTGCTGACCTTCGTCAATCCCCTGCGTCCGTGGCACCGCGGGGAAAAGCCCTTGCCGGGAGGAGGGAGTGGGCCCGGGCGGCCGCGGCGATGCACCCGAGCGGGATGCCCGCGCTCAGAGCGAGGACCGCTCCTACGAGCCCGAGTCCGGATTGCCCCAACAGCGCGGCCCCGAGCATGGGAAACCCCACCACCCCCGCCCGCGCCACCAACTCCGCCACCCCGAACCGCCTTCCCCGATCCTCTGCCGTGGAGAGATCGGAGAGGAGGGCGGTGGAGGCCACCACGCCTCCGGACCACCCCACCCCCACGAGGAACAGGAAGAAGGTGGCCGTCCAGTACTCTCCCGTGGCCACGGATCCGAAGGTGGAGAGCGCGATGACCGCCAAAGATCCCGCCATCAGGGGGAGCCGGCCCAGCCGGTCCGCGATCGCCCCGAGAGGACGCCCGAAGGCGAACATCCCGATGCTGTGGAGGGTGATGGCCCACACGATCTCGGAGACCCCGTGGCCGTGGGCGCGCATGGCCACGGGCGCGATGGCCATGGAGAGGGTCATGATGCCCCAGCTGGCCGCGTAGGCGGTGATGGCGGCCGCAAGGCTCCAGGCGGTCGCGGGGACGCCCGCGGATGCGGCGGTCTCCTCCGGATCCGTGCGCTCCAGGTACCGGCGAGCCACCTCTTTGGGATCGGGCCGGAGAAGGCGCATGAGGGGCAGGATCCCCAGCTGCAACGCCGCCGCGCCGAACCACGTCCACGCGATGGCGGAGACCTCGTTCCGCCAGATCCAGACGATGGAAGAAGAGAGCAGAGGGGAGATCAGGGCCCCTACCACGCTCCCCATGAGGAGATAGCCCACAGCTTTGCCCCGTTCCTCCGGAGGGTGGAGGTCTGCGGCCGCCACGGACAGCTGGCGCAGGGGCGCGGAGAGGGCCCCGAACAGGAGGACCGCACCGGCAAACCCCCAGAGGTGGTGCTCCTGGAAGGTCCATCCGACCAGGGCTGCGGCGAGGGCGGAGAGAAAGCCGCTTGTCGCGAAGACCGGACCCCGCCCCACCCGGTCCATCCAGCGGCCCGCGGGGTACGCGGTGAGGATCTGCCCGAGCCCGCTGAGGCTCAGGGCGAGTCCTGTGGCGGCCACCGTGCCCGTCAGGTGCAGGAGCATCACGCCGCCCAGGGCGGGCATGAGCTGGAAGGTGGCGACCGAGAGGGCTTGGGTCCAGAAGAGGAGGCGCATGTGCCGCCGCGCCAGTTGCGCTAGACCGGTTGTGGATTCCGGTGGGGAGACGGCCATCTCTGCAGTCCTCCGCGCAAACCTCACCGAGAGGAGTTCGGCTTTCTGCGATGGGATCCTGCTCGGGGTGCGCGCCGGAGGCGGTGGAACGGTTTCCAAAGGGACCCCGAGGGCCTGGCGGGCCCGGAGGGAATCGAACCCCCGACCTGAGGCTTAGGAGTCCCCTGCTCTATCCACTGAGCTACGGGCCCGGTCCGGGGCGAATTATAGCACGGGGAAAGGCCCTCGGGGACTCCGGAGGCGGCTCCTCGGGCCGCGGCATTCAGGCCTCCTCGAGGACCTGGAGGAAGGTCTCTACCACCTTGGGATCGAACTGCTTCCCGGCCTGCTCCCGGAGGTAGGCCACGGCCTGCTCGTGGCTCCACGCCCGGCGGTACGGGCGGTCCGAGGTCAGGGCGTCGTACACGTCCACGACCGCGAAGATCCGGGCTCCGAGGGGAATCTCCTCCCCCCGCAGTCCCCGCGGATACCCGCTCCCGTCCCACCGCTCGTGGTGGCAGTACGGGATCTCGAGGGCTGGCCGCAAGTACTCGATGGGGGAGAGGAGTTCGTACGCGTACTCCGGGTGCCGGCGCATCACCGCCCACTCTTCCTCCGTGAGGGGTTCGGGTTTGAGCAGGATGTGGTCGGGAACCGCGATCTTCCCGATGTCGTGCAGGATGGCGCCCCGGCGGAGGTGGACGATCTCGGGCTCCGGCACCCCGAGTTTGCGGGCCACCCGCACCGTGAGGTCTGCCACCCGCTGAGTGTGGGCGCCCGTCTCCCGCTCCCGCAGATCCAGGGCCCGGGCCCACCCCTCGATGGTGGCCTCATACGCCATCCGCAGTTGGAGGTTAGACCGCTCCAGGTCGTCGAACAGCCGGGCGTTGTCCACCGCGATGGCCGCCTGGCCTGCCAGGGCCTCCAGCATCTCCAGCCAGTCCCCGTCTGCCTCCACCTTCGCCCGATGGTAGGTCTCCAGAACCCCTAGCACCCTTCCCCGGGAGATCATGGGTGCCGCGTAGTACGCCTGGATCCCTTCCTCCTCGAAGATCCGGCGCCGCAGGGGATCCTCGGGTCCGGGAAGGTCCGCGAGGGTGTAGATGCGGCGCTCCAGCGCCGCGCGGCCGGCATAGCAGACCCCAAGGCGGATCCGGGACGCCTCCAGGAGCTCACCCTTCAGACCCTGGACAGCCGCGTACCGGAGCTCCAGGCTTTCGGGGTCCAGCAGCAGTACCGCGGCTGCATCCACCTTCAGGTGGGTGGTGACCTCCTCCAGCAGCACCCGCATGGTGACCCGGGGGTCGAGGCTCGCGGTGATGGCGAGGTCAATGTTGCGCAGGGCCTGCACCTGCCGCAGCCTCCGCGCGGTCTCCTCCATCAGCTTCGCGTTCTCGAGGACCAAGGACACGGAAGAGGTGAGGGTGGTGAGCGCGCGCAGGTCCTCTTCGCCGAACGCCTTAGGTCGGGAGCTCTCCAGCACGAGCACGCCCCAGAGGTGACGCCCTGTACGGAGCGGAACGACGACCGTGCTCCGCGGAGAAGACGAGCCCTCAAAAGCCGGCTCCAGAATGGTGGGAACACCCGTCCGCATCACCTCTTCCAGGGCGCCCAGGTAGGAAGAGGGGAGCTCGCCCACCCAAGTCCGCGGGCGCGAACCCCCGGATGCCGCGCGGACCCGCAGGAGGCCGTCCTCCCGGGCCAGGGCCACAAAGCCGCCCTCGGCTCCGGGAGTCACCTCCAGGGCGATCCTGAGCATCCGCTCCAGTAAGGGCTCGAACTCTATAGGCGCCCGGAGGATCTCGGCCACGAGCGCCTGGGCCTGGACCAGCCGCTCCCGCTCCTTGCGTGCGGAGATGTCCTGAAAGATCACCTGAACAGCCGGCTTCCCTTCGTGCAGCACGGGAACCCACAGGATCTCCACCTCCAAGCTGGACCCATCCAGCCGCACGAACCGTGCCTCCTCGGGCAGTGCGGGCTTCCCTTCCCGCAGCACCCGGGTTATGCGCTCGCGTTCCCGCTCCCGGAAGATGGGATGGATGACCTCCTCCACCTCCCGCCCCAGCACCTCCTCCGGCTCCTCGGCGCCCAACATGCGCGCGGCGGTTCGGTTCAGGAACACCCACTTCTCATCCTGGACGATCCCGTATCCGAAGGGGCTGTGCTCTACCAGCAACCGGTACCGGGCCTCACTGCCCAACAAGGCCTGCTCCGCAGCCCTCCGCTGGAAGGCGGTTCCGAGCTGCACCGCGGCCGCGGAAACCAACGCCATCTGGTGTTGGTCCGCCTCCCGTACCTCCGCGAGGTAGAAGCACAGAACCGCCACCACGAATTCCTCAGCCAGCACCGGGACCCCTATCGCCGCCCTGAGCCCGAACTGCCGGGCGAGGGGGGCGCGCAGAAAGTTGGGGTCCTCTACCACGTCCGGGATCCATACGGTCCTGCGCAGCTCCCACACACGGCCGGGAAGGCCGATCCCCGGGCCGAAGGTGAACGCGCGGCTGGCTTCCAAAAACCCCTCTAACCCCTCCCGCCGGGCGTGAGCCGCCCGGCACTCCAGCACGGACCCGTCGGAGGAGAGGATCCACGCCTCGCCCAGGTCCCACCCCGCGGCTTCGCACACCAACCGGAGGGTGGCTCCGAGGGCCGCGTCGAAGTCCGGGGCCGTCGCCACGGCTTGCGCGAGGGAGGAGAGGAGGCGCATCCCCTCTTCCATCTCCCTGCGCTCCCGCTCCCGCGCTTCCAGGGCTCGGCCCATCTCCTCGAAGGCCCGGCGCAGGTCCTCGAAACCCGGAAGGGGAGAGGAGAGCAGGGCCCGGGCAGAGGGTTCCCCCGCCGCGATCCGCTGCGCGGCCGCCACGAGGCTGCCGATGGGGCGAGCCACCAGCCGGTCGCTGCCCACCCACGCTATGGCTCCCAAGAGGATCGCCACGATGCCCAGCCATACCAGCCGGCGGCGAAAGGCCCGATCTGCCTCCGCGTAGATCCCTCTCGCGGGCACGCGGACCACGATCTGAGCCGCGCTCGACCGGTCCTCGCCGAACCGGAAGGGCGCGTAGGCGAGCAGGTGCCGGGTACCGTCCGGATCCGCGGCTTCCACGACTCCGAAGCCAGGGGTCCCCGCCGCTCGCGGGATCCGCGATGCTTCGGGTGCCTTCTGACCCACCGCCTCCGCATCCCCCGTGTGGGCCAGAACCGTGCCCCGCTCGTCGAGGAGGAGCAGGGAAGCCCCCTCTGGAAGGGGGATCCTGGCCAGGAAAGTGGCCAGCCGGCCCAGGTCCACCGCCGCCACGACTGCTCCCCAGGCCTCCCCACGCGCGTCCACCACGGGATGGCCGAAGAGGATTACGGACCTGCGGACCCCCCTCCCTCCAAACCGTCCGGCCACAAAACGCCGGGTGCGCAGGACCTCAGGGAGCACCTGTCGGTCCAAGCCTCCAATTTCAGGTTGCCGGGCTGCGCACCGAGGCTTTCCGTCCCGGTCGAGGACCACGATCTCCGCGTACAGCGGGTGCTCTCGGAGGCGCTGGGAGAGCAGGGCGGAGCAGGCCCGCTCGTGCGACCCCCGGAGGGTGGGAAGTGAGGCGAGGCTAGAGAGGAACTGCCGGACGGCCTCCGCCACCAGGTCCCCTTGATGGGCCGCGGTTCGGATCACCAATAGCATCTCACGTCGGAAGGCCTCCAACGCAGCCCGCCGTTCGCTCGCGGCCTGCCCGAGGAGGAGGCCGAGCGGAGGAAGGAAGGAGAGGAGGACTACGACCAGGATGCGGAAGCGGAGGGCGAAGTTGGAGCCCATCACCCCGTTCTCCCTCGGCCTCAGGACCTCACGGCATCCCACGAACCCAGGTCCCACCTCGAAGGCCTCACGCGGGACACGACGCCACCGCCGCTCCTTTGGGCTCCTCGGGGAAAGGGATCCCCGTAGAGCTGCTTCGATCACCAGGTCCGATCGTCCTTCCCACCCACCCGCGCCCGGAGCAACTCCCGTGCCAGGATCTCGTCCAGGGGCCGCGGGCTGGATCCTGGGGCGCCTCCGGAGTCTAGGCGGAACCCATCCCGGGCCCGGGCTCGTAGCCCGGGGAGATCGGGCTACAGGTTTGGAGGACTCGGAGGGGAGGTGGCGCGCCCGGAGGGACTCGAACCCCCAACCTTCTGATCCGTAGTCAGATGCTCTATCCAATTGAGCTACGGGCGCAGCCGACCGTTATTTTAGCAGCGAGGTGGAACGGGTGTCCACGAGGCTCGGAGTCGCCTTGCTCGCGGCCCTGACGATCCTCCCGGGGGTCCCGACCGCGTTTCTCATCGTCCCCGGCCACCGGGTGGGCCCCATTGTTCTCGGCATGCGGGTGGTCCAGGTGTTCCAGTACCTGGGTCCCCCCTCGAACCGGTCCGGATCCGAGGGGAGCGGCAAATTCTCCTGGCCGCATCGGGGCATTACAGTACGGGTGGACTCCGGAGGACATGTGGACACCGTCTTCGTGGAGCACCCGCGGTACCGCACCGCGCAGGGGGTCGGAGTGGGGAGCGGATTGGAAGAGGTTCTGCGGGCCTTCGGCCCTACCCACCAAGCTCAGGAAGACCGGACCACGCTGGTCCTGGCCTATCCGGGCCTGGGGATCTCGTTCGCCCTGGATAAGTCCAGGGGGGAGCGCGTCCAGATGGTGGTGGTGTATCGGCCGATGAGGCCCTGAGATGGCGGAGGGGGTGGGATTCGAACCCACGGGCAGGGTTTTGCCCCGCCACGGTTTAGCAAACCGTCGCCTTGGACCGCTCGGCCACCCCTCCGGGCTTGATTCTGCGGCCTGATAGCCCTCGCCACCACCACCGACACCCTCACCGCCCGAGGTGTCAAAGAGGTGTCAACCAGGTGTCACTCTTCGCCACCGCCCGGCCGGGTTCCTGCTCAGCGGAGAGGAAGTGGGCCGGTAGCCGGGCCCGGAACTCCGGCCACCGGCCCTGGGCGGTGGTGGTGCACCACCAGGGTACCCGCCCGGAGGCCGCCAGGCAACCCAGGGCAGGCCAGGGCGGCCCGGAAAACGGACAAAACCGGACGCCGCGATGCGCAACGAGGTGGTCGGAAGCGACGTGATGCGGAACGAAGTGGCCGGATACGTGATCACCCAGGGTGGTGGTGGCCCAGGGTAGCCAGGGTGGGCAGGGCCGGAGGCCGGGTGCAGCAGGGCGGCGGGTACCCTCATCAGGGTGCCAGGGCGTCTTTCAACAAGGCCTCCAGCCAGGGCGTCCTCCGGATCAGTCGAAGCCACCGCGTCCGGAGGGCGGCGGGCGCCACCGGCCTGCCCGTGGCCTGCTCGCAGGCCCTCGTAACCTGAGCCCAGTACTCCGCGGCTCCTGCGGGCCTGCCCCTGCCGGGCCGCGGTGGCAGGCGGCCCGTCTTCAAGACCTGGTCCAACAGGTCCTCTTCGGGCTTCGTGAAGACTGGCGGGCGCAGCTGGACCACCTGGTCGTCGAGTTCGACCAGTCCGTCCTCCAGGGCCTTCTTCAGCCGGTCCAGCAGCTCCAGCCGGAGCTGAGCCCACGCCTGCTGGCTCAACGCCTCCGGGTACAGCGTCAGCTGGCAGTAGGGCATGGCCAGGAAAGCCAACGAGGCCCCGGTGGGCACGGAGAACAGCTCGGTCCGTGTGCGCCACGTGGCCCTCCATGCGCCCGCGGGCTTCCACCCGCACAAAAGGTGGGCTGCAGCCACGGCCTCGGACCACCCGGTGAGGGCCGCCACCCGGTCAACCACCTGCCGGAAGGCCCACGGTACCTGGACCTGTTCGGTGCCCTGCAGGTCCTCGGACAGGACCCGCACCACAGCCTCGCCACCCTGCTGCAACAGCCACCGCCGGGCCTCCGGCCAGGTCCGGAAGGGCGGGTCCTCGGTGCCGAACAGCTCCTGCCGGACCTGGCGCACCACCGGCAGGACCGCCAGAGCCCGCAACCGGTGGCCCACGGTGGCAGGTCCACCCACGGCCATCAGGGTGGCCCGCTCCTGGAAGTAGGCCCGCAGGGTCTCGAAGATCACCGCCCGAGGCGGCCTCCGGCCCTCCTTCCGGAGGGTGGCCACCACCCTGTCGGCCAGGTCCAGCAGCTCGTCCTCGGTGAGGACCCGCCCGCGCGGCCCCCTCCTGCGCTTCCTGCCCATACCACCGCCTCCGTCCGGAGTTTGAACAGATGCACCTTCACGGTGCTCATTTTGCACGCTGAAGGCGGAGGTGAGTAGCGGTGGAGGACAAGCTGGCGCACTTTGTGACTACCTCGCAGGCGGCCCGCCTCCTGGAGGTCTCGGACCAATGGATCCGGATCCTCATGCGGAGCGGGCGACTGGCACACGTCGCGACGCCGCTGGGCCGCCTCATTCCACGTGAGGCCGTAGAGCGCCTCGCCCGCGAGAGGCGCGGACGTAACAGGCGGCGAGGAGGTGGCGGCCGTGAATGAGGTGCGCCCGCACGATGGGCCAACCGGGCCCGGTGCCCGTCACGCAACCCTTAAAAGGCTTGCCGTGGCACTCCGGCGCCGCGGCCTCGGCCAGCAAGAACTGCTGGAGGCCCTGCAGCGGGAGAACTCCGAACGCTGTTGCCCGCCACTCCCGGACCGCGAGGTGGCGGCGTTGGCCCGGTGGGCCGCGGACAAGATTGCACCCGACGGCAACCGCCCGCCACGGCCCCACCTGGAGGCCGGTGCCGACCCGCTCGGGTGGCTGGCGGCCTACACGGGCCTTGGGCGGTCCTTCCTGGAGCGCATGCCACTCCGGGGCGAAGACGGCTACGTGGTCTTCGAGTTCGGGCCGGGCCTGCCTGAAAAGCTCCGGCGGGCGGGCTCCAAGGATTTCTCGTGGCGCCCCGCGGGTGGTGCGGTACCGTGTCTGTGGCCGCTACCCGGTCCGGCCCTGCCAAGGACCGTTTGGCTCACTGAGGGTGAGACGGACGCCCTCGTGGCCCGCTACCTGGGGCTGGACGCCTACGCCCTGACGCGCGGAGCAGGGTCCGCCCTGGACCCTGCCCAGGCCCAGGCATTGCACGCCCGCGGAGCCCGCCGGGTGGTCTTGGTCTTGGATGCCGACCAGGCGGGCCAGGAGAGCACCCGGAAGCTGGCCCGGACCCTCCAGGAGGCGGACTTGGAGGTCCTGGCCGTGGACCTGCTGGCCGCTGGCCTGGACCCTCTCGCGGGCCAGAAGGATCTCCAGGACCTGTGGCGCCGGGTCCGGGACCCGGCCCGCCTCCGGGCGGCCCTAGAGGGAGCCGTGCGGCCGGTTTTCGTTTCGTTTCGGGGTAAGACTTTGTCCGTGCACGAAACGAAACGGGAGGTCCCGGCCCCGGACCTCCAGGCCGAGGCCAGGAGACAGGGTAATGGGCTCCGGTACCTGCCCTTCCTCGGGCGGGAAGGGTTCATCGTACGCGGCCTGAGTCACCTGGTCTCGGGCTATGCCAAGGTGGGAAAAACCACCCTCCTGGCCCGGCTGGTGGCCGAGTGGAAGGGCGAGAACGTCCTCTGGATCACGGAGGAGCCCAGGCAGGTCTGGCTCCAGCGCCTGCGGCACCTCGATGCGGACCTGGCGGGTGTGACGCTGTACTTCGGCCTCGGAGCCCCCCGACAGGAGCTGCTGGACCGGATAGTAGGCGGGCCAGAGTCTGTAGTGCTCGTTGACACGTCCAAGCTGTTAGGCATCGAGGACGACTGCTCCGCGTCCGAGGTGACCGAGGCCCTGGTGCCCTTCCTCGAGGCCTGCAGGGCCCGGGAGGCCACCCTGGTGGTCGCCCACCACAACCGGAAGGGCTGCGGCTCCCATGGGGAAGGGATTGCGGGCAGTCATGCCTTCCTTGCACTCTTCGATGTGGCCCTGGAGATCCTGCGGGACGAGCACCACACGCACAGGCGGGTAGTCCGCGGTTACTCCCGAGTGGCTGAGGTCCCGGAACTGGTTTACGAGAAGCGCCCTGACGGACAGCTTGTGGCCCTGGGAGACCCGGGCCGCCTCGCCCTGGAGGAGGTCAAGCAGCGGGTGGCGGCGGTCCTGGGCGAGGAGTGGACAACGTTCAAGGAGCTGGCCTCCCTCCTTGCCGACCCGAGGCCGTCCGACCGTCAGGTGAGGGAGGCGCTGGCCGACCTGGTCCGGGAGGGTGTGGCGGAGATGGAGCCCAGGGCCGGGAGGCGGCCCGCCCGGTGGCGGCTGACGGAGGCCGTTTCGTTTCGTGCACGGACAAACCCTAGTCCCGAAACGAAACGAAACGAAAGCCCAGGCCCACCACCCGGTGACCCACCCAGGCCCTCCGTGGACGGCCCACCTCTAGCCCAGACCCCCCAGGAGGACCTCCACGCCCTGGCCGACCGTCTCCTGGGCCCACGGGTAGACCCAGGTACCCTACCTCCAGGGGGGCGGGCACCCACCTGCCGGGCCTGTGGCGGCCGCCGGTGGTGGAAGAGGCCCGCGGCCCTGGGCGGCGGGTGGGTGTGTGCTAGATGCCACCCTCCGGGTCCGGTGGAGCCGGCGGCCTGGCACGAAGGTTGAGCTTGAGCTCGGGTGGTGCCTGTACAGCCCGGTGGCCCTGGTCGAAGTCGTGCCCTTCGGTGCGCCGCTGCCAGGGCCGCGGCTGCCTCAACTGGAGGTCCTGGACCACCTGGGCCGGGCCGCGAAGGTGCCCGCCGTGGTCCTGGAGGTCACCCAGGACCTTGCGCGGGTGCGCATCCGGCGGCTTCCGGACTTCAGGGTCCTGGCCGAGGGCGGGCCGGAGGTGTACGCCGCCTGGCTCGCACAGCAGCACCAGGAGGTGCTCCGTACTCCGTAAGGCGCGCTTCTTAAGCAGCGCGTGCCTCCTTGTGGCCAGGCTGCCTGTCTGACTTCTTCACGTAGCGCGCGCCTTGTGGCCAGGCTGCTTGGTGGGCAGGCAGCCACTGTGCCTGGTGTGCAAGGCCTCCAAATCTCGCGCAGGTGAACCGCCTACTCAGCGCGTGCGCGTGCCCGTTCTGGCTACCTAAGGCCCTCGGCCAGCAGCTTCGCCAGGACCTCGGCGGCCCGGCGGTCTTCGGCCACCGGGTGGCCGTAGACGGCCAGGGTCACACCCGGCCCGGCGTGGCCCATCCTGCGGGCTACCTGCGGAGCGCCCAGCCCGGCCTCCAGCAGGGCCGAGGCGTGCAGGTGGCGCAGGCCATGGAGGCCGATGTTCTCGACGCCCGCCCTTGAGCAGAGCCGCCGGAAGGCCTCCAGGACCCGGCGGTGGTGCAGCGGCTGTCCGTCGGCCCGGCAGAAGACCAGGCCGCCTTCCTGCCAGGGCCGCCCGGACGCCAGGGCAGCCTCCATGGCGTGCCTCCGGTGTCTCCGCAGGACCTGGATCACTTGAAGGGGCAGGCTGATGGTCCTGGCTCCGGCGGCAGTCTTGGGCGGCGTGGTCGCCCATTGGCCCCGGACCCGGTGCAAGGACCTCTCGACCCGCACCAGCCCGGCCTCCAGGTCGAGGTCTTTCCAGGCCAGGCCTGCGGCCTCGGACCACCGCAACCCGGTGCCCGCCAGCAGCAGGAACAGCGGGCCCAGCGGGTGGCCCTCGGCGGCCCGCAGGAAAGCCCGCAGCTCGGCTTCCGTCCACACAGCCCTCCTGCGGGCCTGGTACCGCGGCGGGTCTACCCGGTCGGCCGGGTTGTCCGCGAGGTAGCCACACCGCACGGCAAAGCCCAGCACCCGGTGCAGGACCCTGTAAACCTTTAGGGCCGTCCTGGGCTTACCGCGGACCGGAGCGAGGGCCTCCAGGACGTCCAGGGCCTCCACCTTCGGTAGCGGCCGGACGAGGAGCGGGCCGAGGTACCTGCGGGCCACATCCTCGTAGTCGGCCCGGGTTCTGGGCCGGAGGTCTTGTGTCTCCAGGAAGGCCCGGAATACGTCCTCGAGGGTCCTGCGGCCCGGCGTGGGCAGGGGCCGAGCTCCGATGGCCCGGAGGTAGGCCGAGGCCCGCTCCATGGCTTCCTTCCTGGTCCTGCCGTAGAAGTCCTTGCGCTTGCCGGCCCGGCTGATGCGGGCCACCCACCGCCCGTCCTGGCGCCGGAACACCACCACCGTCACCGCCTCCTTTCCGTGGGCGGAAGCGGTGTCAGCGAGGTGTCACGTGAGCTGGAAGTGGCTTCCTGCGCGGGTTTGAGAGGGCCGCCACGGTTTAGCAAACCGTCGCCTTGGACCGCTCGGCCACCCCTCCGGGCTCTCCCCATGGTACACGAGCTGCCCGCACCGGTGTCAAATCCCCTTCGCGGTGGTCGGCCCGTGAGGGCACCAGTAGTCTACGGAGGGAGTGCTCTCCGATGACTCCGTATACCAGCAGGGTCTGCCGACACGGAGTCGGGTGGGCAGGCGTCAAGGCTTGCGGTACAGGGCGTGCAGGTTCCGCCAGAACCCGCCTTCCTCCGTGGCCCGGGTGGTGGTGCGGGTGGGCACTTCGGGGACCAGGCCGTGGCCGGCCATCCAGGCGTCCAGGGTGGCCTCGTCC
>Ga0272449_1001162_pt1 | contig 27979 bp, 17 predicted proteins | sample YNPCB0241_FD_198679 | JGI IMG/M metagenome (GOLD analysis project Ga0272449, IMG submission 198679) | Hot spring sediment microbial communities from Yellowstone National Park, WY, United States - YNP-CB-024-1 | ecosystem: Environmental > Aquatic > Thermal springs > Hot (42-90C) > Sediment... | reverse complement strand
AGTAAGCAAACGCAAGACAGGAACTGGGGCCAAGTAACCAATTTTTCGAACCAAATCGCCTGTGGCGAACTCAGTATTCCGAGGGGAAAGGGCCCGCCAGCACCACTATCCAGCCTAAAGGGCACTGACCTTCCGCGAGCAATATTGGGATCACCGGATTGGCAACCAAGCCGCCGTTTCGATGGCCGGGTACCTAGCCAGCAGGTCCTTCACCACCCAGGTGCCCAAATGAATTTTTCTGGATGCATTGTAATCTAATTAGTCATCTTATGGGCACACGGCCTGTCCGGAAGGATTATGCAAAAAAAAGCGGGATTTTGTGGCTTGGAACAGAAGGCACCGTGGAAGGATCTTTGGGGATTGATAGGTGTCAGTTGGGGGTGATGCCAAGTTAAACTCGGAAAGATTATAAGCCTAGCAAGAGTGCTAGAATAAGTGTAACGATGCCTGCGAAGGCTATAAAGAGCCACCAAATAGGTTTGCCGCTCCAGGGGTTAGTATCGGCCTCAACATACTGGCCACAATAGCAGCATTGGAAAGAGTCCTCGTAGATCTCTCGGCCGCAGTGAGGGCAAGAAATTGTGGGACTGGTGTCAGGGTCAATCTCTTCACCGACCTCCAAATCGGTGTCCAAATCGTCCCGATCTCGATCATAACCTGCATAAGAGTCCAAGATTCTCGCCAAAGTGGTGTCTCCCTATCAAATTCCCATGTGCCCAGTTCGTGGTCTAGTTGGAATAGTCGAGCCAGCCTGCGAATGTCTAACTAAGACACCTTCGCGATAAAGATTATGATGTTTCTAGTCCTTCTGGTTTGGCCTCAGCTAGATTTTACCTTTCTTTCGACCCACCTGGTCCCCCGTGGGAACCTATGAGCCTCCCCTTTTGTTCTCGGTTGCGATGGGGGATCCTCGGGGCCTAGTCACGGGCACGGAAGTTCCGGGCAACCCTGATGCAGTATATGTGCAGGGTATTCCGAACCCCACGGATGTTCACTATCCCCATCTCCAAACTTGTACTGTCCATGTGCTTAATTTTCCAGTCGTGCGTACAAAAAAACCTCCTTACATGAGGAATGCCTGCCGTTGCCTTCGGGGACTCGAGGGTGGGCAAAAATCCCTCTGGAACCGTCCAGGGTGATCCGGGTAAGGAATTTGAGCTCGGGAAAGCCTCTTTCTTTTCTTGGGAGGGCCTTGAAGCCACCTCCCGTGAGACAGCACTCCGAGCACCGTCCGTCGGGAGTCGCTGGTTCTCCAGGTTGGAATCCTGGTTCTTCAAGACGTCTGGTGTTGCCACGGAGAAGACAGCCCGGCCGTTTAGACTTTGAGAATCACAGGAAAAAACATTTCCCGCGAAAAAAGAGGGAAGTTTTTGCCAAAGGTTGGCATATTTGGGGGACCACTATGAAGTCGGTCAAAACGTTGGGGATTATCGCCGTGCTCGCTGCTGCCGCGGGTGGGGTTTATGTGAGCTTGCACCGCAATCCGGGATCGGAACCGGTGGGGCAAACCGGCCCAACTGAAAGCCCCTCGCTTCCCCCAGGCAGCTCGTCCGAACAATCTCCACCTCCTTGGTCGGCATCCGGAACCGAGTCCTCTGCTGCGGAGCAACTGCCAATCGGAGTTAATGTTAGCTTAGGCACGGGGCTTCCGGCACAAGAAATGGTCTCAGCAAAGCAGGCGGCTTTCCCCGCCACAAGTTCTCTTATGGAGCCGAAAGGTCTTCCTTCGAATTCCGCCGAGAAATCCCCCGGGGAACTCCCTGGGGTACAACCAAACCCCCGCTTGCCGGCCACTTCTGCACGATGGGATGCCTCCTGGCCGCAAAATCCCGCTAATCCTCAAGATTCTGTAGGCCACGGCCAGGCGGACTCCCCAATGCAGCCGGGTTTAACCCCATCCACTCCGGCAAGAAGATCGGAAAAGGTGCCTAGTTTCGCGGTGTTTATGGCCGAGGTCAACCGGGACCTGGCCCAGGGGCAGCTGGCTGTCGCTCTCCAAAAGTTGAGTTCCCGCTATGAAGATCCAGATCTGTCGGCAGAGGAAAGGGAGCAGATCTTGGACCTCCTGGATCAAGTGGCCTATGCGGTGATTTATTCGCCGGATAGTATCCTGGAACCGCCATACGTAGTTCAGCCTGGGGATACCCTTCAACGCATTGCTCAAAGCTATGGAGTTCCTTGGCAACTTCTGGCCCGGATCAACGGCATTGCTGATCCAAATTCGCTCGTGCCTGGCCAAAAGATCAAAGTGTTGCGAGGGCCTTTCGATGCTGAGATCGATCTGGGCCGTCGTGAGCTGACGTTAAAGTTGCATGGTCTTTACGCGGGGAGATTCGCTTTGCCGCTAACCCCCGATCCAGGAAGACTTCAAAGCGTGTATTTCGTGGAGGATAAGTCGGCTTTGCCGGGACAGTGGTGGATCCGTTTGAGCGGAGGTACGGAAATCCGCGGTGCCCACGAACTTTCCCCCGGGTCCACTTCCAGTACCGAAAATCTTATCGCTGTCGAACCGGATCAGATCGAGAACCTTCACACAATCCTTTCGGTGGGTTCCCGCGTGCGAATCCTCCGTTAGGTTTGCCAATCCTCCGCCAGACCTTAGGAGGCCAATTCACGGCAAGGCTGATTCGGTCAAAACTCTCAACTAGGGGATTTTGGAGAACGGAGAAAAAGTTCGCCTAGGTAACGGATTGCGGAAAAGCCCAGCTAAAAAGCAGACCCCGGAATGGCTCCTCCTCGACCTCAGTTTGGCGGGTGGCGCTGGCCCGGCTTTGGTTTCCTCCTTTTGTCCACCCGCGAGCTTGGACCCCTAGGATATCCTAGATAAGGCATCACGCGAATTTGGGGAGTTCTCGAGGGGCTGACTCTTGTCAAGCAGATGTTTTGTTTCCTCTCTTTCTTTCGGTGGGGCAGATCCACAAGGGGTAGCCACCCGCCGAGCATGCCCACTTCATTAGGAAAAAGCCCACGGAGGGCCGCTCCTTCTAGTCCTCCCAGAATAAGGTAGCGGGGCCGCCACCTCCACAGTGTCAAGCTGCAGAAATCGGGGAATGGGAGGAGTCTTCTGGCTTGACGATTAGGAGTACTCCGGGAGGTGATTCCTGCTAGCAGACACCCATGAAAGGGGACACCAATCTGGACCTTCGGGGGCTTCCGAAAGTGCTGGCCAACTTAGCTCCGGTCCGCAGGATGTTACCCTCGATCAAAGGAGCCAGGGTTCGATCGGGTTGGGTGGGGGCAACCAGAGGTTTTACACTTTTGGGCCCGTTTTTGCCCCGTCAGCGGATAGCTGTCCAACCATCCACGTTGGTCGGTTTGTTTTCTGCCGGGGATGATGGAACCTTGGAGATTTGTAGGGATCCATCTTGCTTGCCGATGTTGTCGGCTGGTTCCGATTGCCCGACCTTTCGGTCGGTTATCGAAAGAATGCGAATTGGCGGAAGAGGCTGCTGGGCGACGATGTCTTCCATCTCCCGGACGTGTGGAGTGGTTTTTGTTGGCCCGCTCTGATGCGTCAGTTGCGAGGGACGGCCAGACCATACGGAGCCGGCTCGCTCAAAGGGATCACACGCCCCCACCGGACAAGCGACTAGCGGGCTGCAATGGTCGTACGGCGAGGCACACATCCTGCAGCCACCGCCAACCAGCACGGCAATAGTACACCATGAGAAGATGAGCACCCCGATGCTTTTCTGATTCATAAGCAGAGATCCATCTTGAAGTCGGTCGAACGCCTTCCTTGCAGATGTCTTAACCCCGCCGCAAGGCCCGATTGCTTGGGGCAGATCAAAACTTGGAGCAAAAAACCGCGGGGTTCCTGCCTCGCAATGCTGCCAAACTGAGGTTTTCGAATCTTGGTTGAGCCCCGCTTCTGCAACTTGTGAGTATCCTTAGACGTTAGATTGTCCTCGGACAATGTTGATCGGAAACAGTCGGACGAAAGATGGAGAAGAGAATCCTTTAGAGTTCGGAAACAGCTCCACCTATGCGGGTTTAGCCACTGCCCGAGAAGACCTTCCCGTGTGTTAGGAATGCTTCGGGCAACGATTTTTTCGGACGTGTTGCCCCTTAACTTTAGCTTTTCGCTCGACTGTTCTCGGGGGAGCAAGAGCCTTGGATGGAAAAACTGTATCTTCCCCGCCTGAAGTCCCCGCCGGCCACGGGTTCACGGCCGGAGCATAGGCCCCATCGGGGAGATCGGGGACCGAGCACGCGAGGCCAAGACGGCCGCAAGTGTCCGCAACTCTAAATCACAACAGGTGGACGAAGGTTTTTGATGAGATAAAAGCATGTCCGATCGAACGTGCTCGCGTGGAGGGTGATTGCCGTCTCCCGTGGGTTCGGGGTCACTTCGGCGAATTGGAAGGGGTGTCAGCCCTTCGGCCGAGTTTTGGGAGGTACCCATACGGTTTCGTTAGTTAGGCCGTCCATCCTCTGGCCGCGATAGCTATCCGTGGGAACCGACCGCAAGAAAAAAGGGACACCACCAAAGGTGTCCCAAGCCGAAAAGCGGTATTTACTCCCTCTGCCCTTTCTGAGCAGTCCTTATCGGGCCTTGCCCCCGATCTCCACCGACTCACGGGGAGGCCGCTGGCCAATCGCGAAGTTTTGAGTTTACACCCGCGTTTCCAAATACCGGGCAAGCTGATGGAAGTCGGAACCTGGCTGGAGCAAACGAGCCTTGGCCCGCAGCGTAGTCATGTCCATCAGCGTTTCGAAGGGCTTATAAACCAACTCGAATTGCCCGGTCACCGATACCATTACTCCGTCCAGACCTTTCTCTACCAGTGCCCGATAGGCTCCCACCCCAAGTTGGCTTCCTAGGCAAACGTCGAATGCAGTGGCGGGATGACACCGGATTTCATACCCGAATTGCAGCCCTGTGATTTTCAGTTCCTTACCGAGTTCCTGTTTGACCCGCTCGGCCACCAGCCGACCCAGCCGCGGAGCGAAATTGAGCTGAGAGACAGGGAAGTGGCCAAATGGGTCAGGTTTTAAAGCTCGGAACTGATCTTCCGGAATGCATTTTTTGATCTCCTCTGCGGGCAGGAATTCCGCAAGACCCTCGGCAATTACCACGACTCCGTAAGGCTTCCCTTCGGCAAAGCGGACTCGAACCATCTGCACGATCCGATCAACGACTTTTTCGATGCGGAGGATCTTCCGCATAACCGGCTTTCCGGCAGAGTCCCGCATGACCTCGCCGGTCTGAGGGGAGATGGCTTCTTCTTCACACCACCAGTCGTCCGGGATGTCTTCTAGTCCGATAGCAAGCTGAGCTTCGCCGGCGATGGCCGCTCCGTAGGTTAGCCAAGCGGCTTTTCGTCCCATCACCTGCACTACATACCAGGCCCGGGCCGCCTGGGCGTCGGCTAGGAGGTTGCGAACTTCTCGGGCCAGCATCTCCACGGCGGTGAAGTAGCCGAAGGTGAAGTCAATTCCCTCATAATCGTTGTCAATCGTTTTGGGCAAATGGACAATGCGGATCCGCGGTCCAATTTGCGGGTTCCGGTCTTGGAACAATTTGAACTTAGCTGCTGTCGTCAGGGTATCGTCTCCCCCGATGGAAATTAACGCGTCCACTTCCTGGGAACGCAAGGCATCGTAAACCCGCCGTAAGGGAGCCGTGGCATTTTCGTTAGCTAGATCCGCCTCGGTTTTAACGTTCTTCCCGGGATTTTCTCGCGAGGTGCCAATTAAAATTCCCGGCTGGGTCCGCATTCCCTCCAGGTCTTTGTGGTGAAGGCGAATAAAATCGCTTCCCTCCTTGAGACCCTTGGCGGGGTCAAACTTGGCGAGATTCGCGTAACCGTTCAGAAGACCTAGTACGTCAATCCCGGCCCGGGAAAAGCAGATCCCGGCACTTGCAATGACTGCATTGGCAGCGGGGGCAGGTCCCCCAGAGAACAAGATCGCTACTCGCCGAAGATTCGTGGGAGAAATCGCTGGACTGGAAAGCGGTGTCGACATTTTGCCTCTTACTCCTTCTACAGTAGTGGTACCTTTGTCCACTCCCTGACACTTCCGCACTCTAACCTAGCTTGTGCACATCCTAACCTAGCTTGTCGAACTCTCCTGCGGGCAAATCCATTGGAGAACAGGCTCATCCCTTCAGTGGTAACCTTGACTTTTCGACACCCAATTGCTCAGGCCTGGGCAATCGGCAATCTTCGCAGGTCCGCTTAGGGAGCCGGCCTCCGCCTTGTGTACGGCCTGAAAGGGCAGGGGGGCGTTTAATGTCCGAAGTTTACATCCAGGTGGGAAGGATCTCTCTTCCGACCACTCCGCCCTGCACCCCGATCAACCAATTGGTTGGGTGACTGGGTAAGATCCGAGAGGTTCTAGCCGAAGGGTTTTCTTTTTTAAAGCTTCGAATGCTCGCTGAACCGCCGGATCTGTTTCGTGCCCCTCCATTTCCACGAAAAACAAGTAAGCTCCTCGGGTGCCAGGTACCGGGAACGACTCGATCCAAGTCAGGTTCAAATTGTTCCGCTTGAAGACCATCATAGCCTCGGCCAATGCCCCAGGTCGGTGTTCCACCTGGAACATCATTGCCGTACGGTCATTGCCAGTTCGGGCGGCGGATTGCAGTCCGATCACAGCAAACCGCGTGGTATTATTCGGATTATCTTCAATTCGCTCCGCTATGACATCCAATTGGTAGTGAATTCCTGCCTGAACACTAGCGATGGCGGCCGAACCGGGTTTCTCGCAAGCCAATTGTGCCGCTGTGGATGTGCTTGTGACTTCAATCAGCTTTACCCCGGGCATATGGCGAGCTAACCAGTTTCGACATTGGGACAGGGCTTGAGGTCGGCTATATACCTCTCGGATTTCTTCCCGCTTGCAACGAGCAAGAAGGGCATGATGAATTTCCAACTCCACTTGTCCGCAGATTCGGACCGGCAGGCGGGCAAACATCTCTAACGTGTCGGCCACCCGACCGTCGGTCGAATTCTCCAGGGGCACCAGACCGAAATCGACCTGCCCGCGATTGACTTCCTCAAACACTGCCGGGATGGTGCTCACGCCAATGAGTTCCACGGTCTGGCCAAAATAATGCATGGCAGCTAGATGAGAGTAGCTATAAGCGGGTCCTAAGTAGGCCACCCGAATGGGTTTACAAATCTGACGGCATCCGGCTGCCAATTCCCGGAGGATGGTCCGGACAGTTCTTTGGGGCAACGCCCCTTTGGCACAAGCCACCAACTCCTCTACCCAGGCATCGTTTTTGGCCCAACAGTCTGGGGAAGCAAAAAGTTTGGGGTCGAGGTGAAAAAGTTGAACTGCCAAATCTGCCCGCTTTTCTAACAGCTCCACAAGTTTTCGATCGATCTCTCCAAGCTCTTGAAGGAGTGAAGAAACGGTTGGTTGGCTGGTGGTCTTCGGGCGGCTCTCAGTGCGTTTAGAGGTTCCGCGGCGGGGTGTGTTAGCCATCTTCGCAATCCGATACCAAGCTCTTTACGTTCCCGTACCCAAAAGTCCTGGGTTCCTAAAACCCCCGAAACTCCGGAGCTCGGCGGGGTTCCAGCCCGACCGTTCCCCTGGGCATCCGGATTCCCTTGGCTTTGTGCCAATATGGGAGTCTTAAATCCCCGCTTTCTTTGTAACACCCCTTAAGCAGTTTACTTTTCGATGAAATGCTCCCTCGGGATATCGTGGTATCAAAACTCGCGGGAGCTACGTTTTAAGGCGGTACCTGCATAAGTTGATAACGCTACTTAGGTACTGGCGGGGTTCCGTAATCTTCCCGCCGGATGAAGTCCCTTAGCTGAGCCCGATTAACGATAATTTGCCAGCCAAATGTCGGAGGATCGGACCCATTTACGTTCCTTGTACTCCAATTTACCGCCCGAGTGTCCCTACCGCTAGATCTAGGGGGATCCAGTGGACCTCATTATTCATGCACACTCCTGTGGGCCAAAGACCGAACATATCACGCCCAACTGGTTCCGGGTGGCAGCGAGGGTCCCCCGAACTTTCCCCCGGGAGTGGAGTCCATTTTCAGAGCGATCCCTTGGTCCGAACGGATGTCGGGTGATTTCCCCAGAAATTATCCCGTGGAGGCCAAGGAAATTATCTTTGGTTGCTAATTAGGATTACAGCAATGGGGCAATTGCTGTTAAGGAGTTACCGGAAAAGAAGTTCGATCCCACTCCCGCGGGTGCTATTCACGTGCCCAAGGATGACGGGCCGCCGTTTCAGGCGACTTTTTCCGCGTGGCACGCCCCGCCATTCACCATTGGTGCGTCCTCTGAAGGCCAATCCAACTCTACTCCTACTAGAAACGGCATAGTTAGAACGTGCTTATTGGAACCTCTGAACGATTCTTTTTTTTGAGGCTCATTGCATCCTCCCCACTACAATTTGTGGGCTAGCGAAAAAGACTATCAATTTATTGGGCCTAACCTGAGACCTTAAATTGGTCGGGGGTTGCTACTCTATGAAGCTAGCCAGCAGCCTTTTTTGGAAGCCTGGGATGAATCAGCAGTTCATGATTGTCGCTGTCAGCCCGAGCTGCACAAAACGGCGGTGTACCGACCAAAAGGGGGGAATTGGTAGGCGATTCCTGATTGTAATGGGGGGCCGGCTGTGACATGTGAGAGACACGATGGGGATTGCAGATTTTAACCATCCGGACTTCGGTTGGTTTTTCCAGTGGCTTTTCGGGTCGAAGGCGTTTTTCGGAGGAAAGAGGAGCGTAAACTTGGAGGGGAGCCCCTTAAGTTGGTTTCACTCCCAAGGGCGTTGGTGGGCATTCAGCTGGCGGCCCCTCCCCCACCGGTAGCACGGCGGAGCGGTCGAAAACCCAGCGTGCAGGGAAGAATCAGCTTAAGAAAGCAAGGTGCGGGGAGATATGCGGATTAGCCCCGAACTCGCCGATTGCCAAAATGACACTCGATTGAAATCCCTCTTGAGGGGACCACCAGCTTGGTAATGAAAAGCAGGAATTCCGGATTTACGTAACCTTCGAATTCAGGAAGAGTTATGGAATCTTTTTGGATGCCTTTTTGGTACAGGCACATTTTTTGCAACACCGGTGCGTTGACGTTCACCTGTGTGCCTTTTGGGGGCCGACAGCGGACTGCACCTATTTACCTTTCTTGTTGGTCGGCTCCGTAATCCCTCAACTGGGAAAATCCACGGTTAGGGCCGGGGCGTAGCTCTCGACCGGAAAGTTGCGGTTGAGTCATTTTGGTCGAAAGATTTTGGGGAGCCAAACGTACACCCCTTTAAAAGTACTCTTTCAGGGAAGTCGAGGAGCAGGCAATGGCTAAGGGCGAAAAAATCATCGGAATCGATCTTGGAACCACAAACTCCGTGGTAGCAGTGATGGAAGGGCGGGATGTTAAGGTCATCCCGAACCAGGAGGGAAACCGTCTCACCCCTAGTGTGGTGGCTTTTACGGAAAGTGGCGAGGTATTGGTGGGTGAGCCGGCAAAGCGACAGGCAATTACCAATCCTAAACGGACCATTTATTCGATCAAACGGTTTATGGGGCGGCGGCGATCGGAAGTTTCTGTCGAAGAGACGATGGTGCCCTACGAGATCGTCGGAGCACCCGACGAGTACGTGAAAGTCCGGGTTGGGGACAAGCTCTACACGCCGCCGGAAATTTCCGCGTGGGTTTTGCGGAAGTTGAAGGATGCTGCCGAGGCTTACTTGGGCCATCGGGTAAATAAAGCGGTGATCACCGTTCCCGCTTACTTCAATGACGCCCAACGTCAAGCAACCAAGGATGCTGGGGAGATTGCTGGGCTTGAGGTTGTGCGGATTATTAACGAACCTACCGCAGCATCGTTGGCCTACGGGTTGGACAAAAAGGAGGCAAAGAAAATCGCGGTCTTCGACCTCGGAGGAGGGACATTCGATATTTCCATCCTCGAGGTAGCAGAGGGGGTTTTCCGGGTTATCAGCACCAATGGGGATACTCACCTCGGCGGTGATGACTTTGACGAAGAGCTCATCAAGTACGTGGCTGAGGAATTCCAAAAGGAGCATGGAATCGACCTGCGGAAGGATCCGATGGCCCTCCAGCGGTTGCAGGAGGCATGTGAGAAGGCGAAGAAGGAACTGAGTTCGACGCAGACAACCACGATCAACCTACCGTTTATCACGGCAGATGCAAGCGGTCCGAAGCACCTACAAATGACCATCACCCGGGCTAAGTTCGAACAACTCGTGGATCACCTGATTGAGCGATGCCGGGGCCCGGTGATGCAGGCGTTGAAGGATGCCAAGCTTCGGCCGCAGGATATCGACGAGGTTGTCCTGGTAGGTGGTTCCACTCGGATTCCGAAAGTCCAGGCTTTGGTCCGGGAAATCTTCGGCAAGGAGCCGCACAAGGGTGTTAATCCGGACGAAGTGGTAGCTGTGGGTGCGGCCATCCAAGGGGCGGTTTTGGCCGGCGAACTGCAAGATGTTCTGCTCTTGGATGTCACCCCATTGTCACTCGGTATTGAAACCTTGGGAGGTGTGTTCACGAAGATTGTGGAGCGGAATACCACCATCCCGTGCGAAAGGAAACAAATCTTCAGTACTGCCGAGGATAATCAGACGGCGGTTACCATTAAGGTTTATCAAGGCGAACGGCCGATGGCGGCCGACAACCGGCTCCTTGGGATGTTCAACCTCGAAGGCATCCCGCCTGCACCTCGGGGTGTCCCGCAGATCGAGGTTACATTCGACATTGATGCCAATGGCATCTTGCATGTGACGGCCAAAGACCTCGGCACGGGCAAGGAGCAGCGGGTCCGGATCGAGCAGTCGGCCGGTCTGTCCAAGGAGGAAATCGAGCGAATGCGGCGGGAGGCCGAACTGTACGCCGAGGAAGACCGGCGGAAGAGAGAGCTGGCCGAACTGCGAAATCAAGTCGACACAATGTGCTGGCAGATCGAAAAGTTCATGAGGGAGCATCCCGACAAGATCCGCGAGGCTGACCGGAAGGCGATGGAGAGTGCGATGGAGCGGGCCAAAGAGGTTGCCAAGAAGGACAATGCCGAGGCAATCAAGTCCGCTCTCCGCGAGCTCGAGCAAACCTTGCACGCCTTCAGTAAGACTCTCTATGAATCGGTAGGAACCCGGGCGAGTTACGGCAGCGGGGCGGGTGCTTCCACTACTGGCAGCCGTAAATCTGGGGAGGATGACGCCATCGACGCCGATTATGAGGTGAAAGGCTAACGTTCTCCCAAACCCAGGGGAGGTTTCAGAACCCACCCGATCGACTAAATAAATCCTTGCAGAGATCCTTCCTGGTAGAGTGGCGGCTCTGTGAATGCTCGAAGATCTGGATAAGAGCGGTTTTCCCGAGAGAAGCCGCTCGGGTCTTTCGGGGAAGGGGTCGTTGTGGCTGCCAGGTGGGAGAAGGATTGGACTTGCCTCTGCGAGCGAAAATTGTCTTCTTAAAAGTTCGCCCAGAGGTCCAGTAGGCAGTTGGCCTACAAGCACTCCGGGTACATCGGCGGTGGGCTTGCCACATTTTGGTATGTGCAGATTCTCGGGCCCGAGGTTTCTTCCTCGGGCCTTTGTGTTTTAGGGACTTAGGTTTGTCGAAGCTTTGCCGGCCTTTTCGGTGGCCATCCAGGAAGACCTTTCGGGGAGGGAAGAGGCGGTTCTCCCGGGACTCCCCGTAACGTCGTTCGGTTGGAACCCATGCGAATTCTTTACTTGAAAAACTTACGGCATTAGACGGATTAGAGCATTAGAGGGACAAATAGGGGGGAATTCCGGACGGCGAAAGACCCCTGTAAGATAGGATATGTTGCCTGTCAGCTGTACCCGGGGTTCATCCGGGCCATAGTGGGCACCGAAGAATAGCTGCCGACTCCCGACTGAGTTTGGATCCTCCCGGGCAAAATGTCCTATCGGGAGAAGCCTCCGACACTCCATATCCGATCACATAACGAGAAGCACTTACGTGCTCTGTGGTGGATAGCAGCAGGAAAAGTGGACTTGCTGAATCGAGAAACTAGTAACATCTCAGATCCGGTCCTTGGAAGCTTGTCTTCTGGGCTTTATGAGCCCGGTCCATCCTGGATATTGTAGCTGCAAGCTTATGGGGACCCCATGAGAGTTGTCCCCAGAAGCGTAGGGAGAGCGACTGGGTTCATCCGCTTGCAGAAGATGGCTGCAAGATGCGACAGGATGTGAACATAAGAATAAGAACAGCCGTATGAAAGGCGGGGGAGGTTGGTGGTGTCTTTTTATGTGTCCTCTCCACCGTACACCTAGCTTTGTTAGGGCGACCGGTCAGCAAGCAAGTTTCAGGGACCTATCACGAGGATCTTTCCTCAAGAGAAATGGTATGGACGGGGGCCTGGCGGGTGCTCCTCCGGAAGATAGCCGGGAGAAGAAGGGCTTCGAGGGTCAACCCGGCAGATCTTCGTGCGGGCGATCGAGTGGGCAAAAGTTCATTCTCGTGATAGGTTCCGCTTGAAAGGTGGAACAAGCTTGGTGAAAGCGTCTTGGGAGATGCATGAATTCGGAGCTTGTTGAGCTTCGTCCCGCCGGGGAAGGTGGGGCCAACTAGGATGGTTCTGTATCATTGCGGATAATCTAGTGCCGAAGGGATGCCGCCTTCGAAACGACTTTGATAGAACAGCCTGCATCGGGTGCAGAAAGGCTGGTCGCTCGGCCAAGTGAAGGCACCGATTCGGCAGGTGTTGCTAGATCTTAGTCCACGCGAATACGGTTTCAGCAGGGTAGTGGGATTTTGAGGTTGTGAAAGGGACTTTCCCATGGCTTTTCGGTTCGACAAACTTACGATCAAAAGTCAAGAAGCGATTCAGGAAGCCCAGGCTCTTGCCAGCCAATATGAGCATCCGGAGATTGATCCTCTTCACTTGCTTCGGGCTCTGATCGACCAAGATGAGGGGTTGTGCCGACCGATCCTGGAACGGATCGGGGTGAACTGGGCCCAACTGAACAGAATGATAGAGGCGGAGTTTCGGCATTTCCCGAAGATTTCCGGAGGGAGTCCGCCGGGGATTGGATCGGCTTTGCAGCGAGTTCTGGAGGCGGCCCTCCGCGAGGCCGATTCCATGAAGGATGACTACGTATCTACCGAGCACCTCCTTTTGGCGTTGACGAAGGTGGATTCGAAGGCCAAGCGGATCCTGGAACTCAACGGTATCCGATCGGACGATGTGCTCCAGGCCCTCCGGGTGATTCGGGGCGGTGCCCGGGTTACCGATCAAGAGCCGGAAGCGAAGTTCCGAGCTCTCGAACGTTATGGCATTGATCTTGTCGATCGGGCCCGCCGGGGCAAGCTCGACCCGGTGATTGGTCGAGACCAGGAAATCCGCCGCGTGATCCAGGTTCTTTGTCGGCGGACAAAGAATAACCCGGTCCTCATCGGGGATCCCGGGGTGGGGAAGACCGCGATTGTCGAAGGACTTGCCCTCCGGATTGCCGAGGGAGACGTGCCTCAAAGCTTGCGAGACCGCACTATTGTTGCTTTGGATATGGGAGCCTTGCTTGCAGGCACGAAGTATCGGGGCGAGTTTGAGGAGCGGTTTAAGGCGGTCCTGCGGGAAGTTCAGGAATCAAATGGTCGAGTAATGCTCTTTATCGACGAGCTTCACACGGTGGTGGGTGCCGGCCGAGCCGAGGGGGCCACTGCCGATGCGGCCAACCTGCTGAAGCCAGCCCTTGCCCGCGGTGAACTAAGATGCATCGGGGCTACTACCCTCGATGAGTACCGAAAGTACATCGAAAAAGATGCCGCTTTGGAACGGCGTTTCCAGCCCATCTATGTGGCGGAACCGTCCGTGGAGGACACCATTGCCATTCTCCGCGGGTTGAAACCGCGATATGAGGCTCATCATCGGGGGGTAAAGATCAAGGATTCGGCTTTGGTAGCCGCTGCAACCCTGTCGCACCGGTATATCCACGACCGGTATTTGCCGGACAAGGCCATCGATTTAATGGACGAGGCCATGAGCCGAATCGTGATGGAGCTGGAGAGTGTCCCGGCGGAAGTCGATGAGGTGCAGCGGCGGCTGGTGCAACTGGAACTGGCAGCACGACAATTGGCCGACGAAACCGACGAGGCTTCCAAGCAGCGACTTGCGGAAATCCAAAAGGAAATGGCCGACCTGCGGGAGAAACTTGCCGCTTTGCGGGCCCAATGGGAGAGGGAAAAGGCAGGTCTTACGGACTTACACCGGCTACGTCGCGAGCTGAATGAAGTGGAACATCAGGCCAACCAGCTTCGGGCCAGTATCCACAGCAAACAGTCCGCAGGTATTTTGCCGCCCGAAGAGGAATTCCAAGAATTGCTTCGCCTTACCAACCGCCAGAAGGAGTTGGAAGAAGAACTGCGGAAATTGGAGAGTGCGATTGGCGACGGTTCCGGCCGGCGACTCCTCCGCACCGAGGTAGGACCGGAAGAAATTGCCGAGGTGGTCAGTGCCTGGACCGGTATTCCTGTGGCTCGAATGCTGGAGACGGAGCGGCAAAAACTGTTGGTTTTGGAAGACCGAATCCACCAACGGGTGGTCGACCAAGAGGAGGCGGTGGAGGCGGTGGCCAATGCCGTCCGGCGAAGTCGGGCCGGCTTGCAAGATCCCAATCGTCCTATCGGCTCCTTCATCTTTCTCGGTCCCACCGGCGTGGGGAAGACCGAGTTGTGCAAGGCCTTGGCCGAGGTATTGTTCGACGATGAACGGGCGATGGTGCGGCTAGATATGTCGGAGTTTATGGAACGACATACTGTTAGCCGACTGATTGGCGCGCCGCCGGGATATGTCGGTTACGAGGAAGGCGGGAGACTTACCGAAGCGATCCGCCGTCGACCTTACTCGGTGGTGTTGCTCGATGAGATCGAGAAAGCCCACCATGATGTGTTCAACATTTTGCTTCAGGTTTTGGACGACGGCCGCCTCACCGACAACTTAGGGCATACCGTGGACTTTACCAACACGATCATCGTGATGACGAGCAACCTGGGCAGTCAAATGATCCAGGAGATTGCCCGCCAAGGCGGCGATGTGGAGGAGATGAAGGATGCGGTTTTTGGAATTCTCCGGAAGCATTTCTTGCCGGAATTCCTCAACCGAGTGGACGAAATCATCATCTTCCGGCCGCTGACTCGCGAGCATATCCGCAAGGTTGTCCAGCTCCAACTCAAACGGTTTGCTCAGCAGCTTGCTCAGCGGCAAATCCAGTTGGAGTTCACCGATGCCGTCGTCGAGGCTATCGCCGAGGAAGGTTATGATCCGGTTTTTGGTGCCCGACCTGTCAAACGGGTTATCCAAAGGCGGATCCAAAATCCCTTGGCTATCGAAATGCTAAAGCATCAGTGGGACGAAGGGGTTCGATTGCTAATTGACTATCGAGATGGCGAGTTTGTCTTCGAGGAAGTGGGCGAGCCGGCAGCTAAGTCCGCATAGGGAATTACCCCACAGTTCCGGGGAAGCCCACCGGCGGAACACCCTGGTCCGTTTGGACCGGGAGGGTATCCCGGTACGTCAAATTGTAATCCTTGCGGAAATTTCAGCCCTCTTCCGCCGGTGGGTTAAATTATTCGAGTCCCTGAATGACTCCTCTCCTCAGTGTAAGTTAATGCCCATCAACCACAGGAGCCGCTGGATCATTCGTGTCCAGTCAATAGGCGGTGTCCGACAAGCACAATATGTGGGCAAGAGTTGGAAACTATCGACCGAATTGGCCCCAAGTCTTCGGCAGGGGAATTATCCAGGATTTCCCACAGTAGGTAGGCAAGAAGCGGAGGAAAGTATCGACACAACGGGCTGTGATCTTTGACGGGTTGATTTGCTCGCGGTGTCCGTTGTCGTTCCGCTGCCGGTGGCTATCGCGTCAGCTTTCCGACCTTTGCCCGGGATCACTCCTGAAGCGAGGGACACCTCGAGCGGGCAAATGCTTCTTGTTCGAAGTGGTTGCCGAGGTACGGGTCTTCGCCCCGAAAGAACGCGAAAATGGAACTTGCTAAATAGGCAGGGATGAAGAAAACCCCCCACTTCTCGTATTGCTCTACGTGAACAAGCTCGTGGGCACGCAGTGCCTCGCGGGCTTCGGCCGATTTATAGAGAATCACATGGCCGAGGGTGATGGCACTGGATCCTCGCAACGGCGGGAAAAACGGCAAAAGTATTTTCAGTAAGCCACCCCAGAATTCTAGCACCCTTCCGTACCGAGCTACCTTTCCACCCAGCAGCATCCCCACAAATCCAACGGAAAGCCCAATGAGGGAGTTCGGGCCGGCCCATAAGATCTTCGCCCAAACCCGGAGAGTGGGCAAAAACCTAGTGGGAAAGGCTTTCGTCAATTTGGTCCTGGGGTGGTCAGCCCACATTGGTTTTCGAGAGTGGGTTCTCTTATGCTCCGAGACCTGGGGTTGATCCCCCGGTGCGAATGCTCAGGCCATCATTTACCAATTCCTGCTGCGGAGGTGAGGTCAAAATAATGTCCTTCGGTATATTTTTCGGAACGTTTGAACGGTTGTTTTGGAGCATTTAGGCGGGATTTGAAAGCCTTAGAGGCTGTCTTCAAATTACCGAAACGGTATGGGCTTGAAGTTGTTACACGTTCTTTTCGGGCTTTTGGGCTGGTAAGGACATGATGGATTCTGACTCGGTGACAGAAAACCCCTGTCACCTGGATGTGTCCTAATCTTTGTGTCCCAAAAACTTGCAGCTGATTTGCTTTTTTTCCTAGCGGCTGCTTCAGCGGTACCGGTAATTCCGAGTAGTTCCGTATGCCCTGGGAAGAAGTTCGGAAAAATTCTTCCCACCGGCCAACGGGCCAGTTCTTGCGGTTTGAAGGACAGTCTCCAAGTACGTGGACAAAGAGGCTGGAAAACTATGGATTGACTGGGTGGTTGCCTCAGGGGCTTGAGTTATTCAGAGATTCCTAGAGACATCCAACAGAAAAAAGGTTTGCCCTTTCTTCCCGGAATTACACACTGCCCCGGAATTACAAACCGCGTGTTATTCCCAAGTTCTGATTTGCAGGTTGTTCCGAGACTAAGGGCGTGTGGATCCCCCGGAAGTACTCCCTGATGGCGGGAGTTCTTGTTGCCTCGATCAAACTCGAAGGAGAGATGTTGCTCCATGAAGCTATCAACGAGGGTTGCCTTAGGAAACCTGTCGGTGATCGTCAGCCGACTATTTCCCTTCGCCTAGCGAGATAATCCCAAATCACATATCGATCCAGGTCCTTGCCGGCAGTGAAGAAGACCCTTCCACACGTTTCTCTCGCCAGGCGATAGGCGAATTGCACATCCTCGCGACTTTGTCCCCAAGTAGGCAACAAAAAGATGTTAATAACGATTCCTTCTCGGCGGCAAAGGTACCCTTCCCGCAAAGTGGCTGCCTCCGTTTCGCGGTGCGGTGGGTACAGCAAGTAGAGCACCGATCCTTCAAAGTGAGCGGTAGGCATTCCATCGGTGATCAAGATGATTTGCCGGTTTGGGGTGTCTTGATTACTCAGGAGTCGCCTGGCTACTTGAAGGCCATGCTGAATATTTGTGAAGTGAGGGGGAATATCCATCTCCGTGATGTCGGGATCGCTCATATCTGCCCGAAGACGGATGATAGGATCGAACAATGTGGGATTCTTGGGCATGAGCGTGGGGATTTCGCTAATGTGCCGAATTTTCGCAAAGGTAGCAATTTCCACAAACTGGAGGTAATCTCCCGGGAATTCCTTGGTGATCAGGCCGTGGAGGGCCAATCCCATCCGCTTAGCATGCACATAAAGATCCGCATAACGCATGGAACCACTCATATCTAAGAGTACGACGGTGGCACACTTTGGTGTGTTGCGTGTGCGGTGAATCACAATATCCTCGGGCTTAAGATGGACAGGCGTTCCCGGCCCTTGCCGCACGAGGGCATTGATGAACGAACTGGCAATATCCATGTTGGCCAGCGAGTCGCCGAACTCATAGGGTTTTGTCTGCTGAAGCTCGATGGCTCCTTCGCCCACTATCGGGCCTTGATGCCGCCCGGTCCGGGCCGCCTCCAGCTGACTGAAAATTCGTTCCAAAAGGTGCCCTTGAAAGATTCGAAAAGCTTTCGGACTAAGCCGATACCCTTCCGGTCCTCGCTCGAGGCCTTGCATCTCGGCCAAATGCCGGAGGTATTCCTTGATTTGCTCACCCAAGCGGCGGAGGTTTTCCAGCTGTTCCCTGGAGGCAAACTCTGCTAGTTCATTAAGATCGATGATCCCCAGCCGAGCCGTTTTCGCTGCTTCTTCCAATTGTTTGATGAGTCGATCGATCTTTTCCAATTCCTCCTTGATTTCCAGGGCTTGGGGGACGGTCATGGGAGTTCGGCCGGTGAAATGGTACTTGGCCGCCATTTCCTCGATTTGATATTTGGCCCCCAACCGTGCGGTAAGGCGGATTAATTGCCCGGCGAAATCCGGCCGTTCATGCTCCACGTGATACCATATTCTTTCCAGATCATGGAGTTGCTCTTCCGACACCGCCTTGTAAAACCAAGAAGCCAAGGCTCGAGGTGGCCGCATTTGGGCGGCCAAGTCTCGGAACGCCTGTGTAGCCTCTTTAAGCACCTGCTCGGTTTCGTAGGTTTCCAGGATCTTCTTTTTTCGCTGCCGGAGCATCTCCAGAAGAGACTGCAGACTTGGGCCTAAGCCTGCAATCTGGCTGGGATCGATCCGTACTGCTCGTGCTAATTCTTCTTCTGTTAATTGCCGCAGTTCTCCAAACGTCAGCAAGTGCTCCATGGCGGCAGAGACAAGATCCGGAAGGGGAACAGAAGGGCCGGGAATGTTCTTCGGGTCGTAAGCTTGGTACGTGTGAATCACTCCGCCGGCATTCCGCAAAGCTTTACGGCGGTCCTCAGGGAATTTCATAGATGATTCTCCCGTGCCGCTGGGTCCGCGAAATTCTCTCCTCCGCATATAGCCCCGCTAATACGAACTCCACGCAGGAGGCACGAATGGCAGGGTGCGTGGAAGCATTCACCTCGAATGCCTTTTCCCAAGCAGGTGGTACCCGTTTGAGCCGTTCCGCGTAGTATTCCGAAGGGAGCATATCTCCTACTTCGATTTTCACCCCGCGACCGAAAATTTCGGCGATTTCCTCCAGCCCGTGCCGGTCGACATACTCTCGAAAGACATCCCGAATGGCCTCGGCGATGATCGCCTCGAGGACCTGGCGTTCGGACATTTGATGACTGCTCATAAGATCGAGTTCTAACTTTCCAAGGGCGGAGGAGTACAAATGGCCCAAATCACTGATCCTGGGGACTGCGGGTCGCTCGCCAAGAATGGCAGCCCGTCGCCGAGCACTCGCCACCATCACCCGATAGTTGGCGATACTCAACCGGGCACTCACCCCGGAGGCCTGATCAATATATTTCGAGCGGCGAGCCACGATGCTGATTTGCTCGATGATCTCACTCATAAAATAGGGAACCACCACGGGGTATTCTCCCCCGAGGTCGATCCCCGCCTCCTGGTGCATGATCTCGATACCCGTTTGGCGTTCTTTCGGGTAATGAGTGTGAATGACCGAACCAATCCGATCTTTCAGCTGCGGAATCACCTTGCCGCTACGGTTGTATGTGGCAGGATTAGCCGAGAAAAGCATCAGCACATCGATGTCGAAGCGGATGGGATAACCCCGAATCTGCACATCTCGTTCTTCTAGGATGTTAAAGAGTCCCACCTGCACCGATTCGTCGAGTTCGGGCAACTCGTTAATGGCGAAAATGCCCCGATGCATCCGGGGAATAAGGCCGAAGTGCAAAACTTCCTCTGCCGACATGCTCACCCCTAAAGCAAGTTTGGCGGGGTCGATCTCGCCAATGATGTCGGCAAACTTTGTTCCCGGAGCAAGCCGCTCTGCATATCGTTCGCTTCGGTGCCACCACTTGATCGGAATTTCTTCTTCTGGACGGCTGGCCAGCAGTTCTTTGCCCATTCGCGTGATGGGTTTATACGGGTCTTCGTGAACCGGACAGCCGGGAATGTCCAAGTAGGGCACTTCTTCGTCCAAGAACCGGGCAATCATCCGCATAAGACGACTCTTGGCCTGCCCTTTTTCCCCTAGGAAGAGCATGTCATGACCGGCAATGATTGCGATAGCAATTTCCGGAATTACCGTGTCATCATAACCGATGATGCCAGGGAACAATTCTTCACCTCGCGAGAGAGCCAACATGAAATTGTCGTAAATCTCGCGTTTGACCGGCTTGGAAACCCAGCCGCTTTCACGTAACTCTCGGAGGTTCGTGGGTCGATAAGTGGTTGCCGCCGTGGTTGTCATTGCCGATCTAAGTCCCCCAGAAAACATTCTTGTGAGAATATCTTTCCCCGATGGGAAGAAAGATTGCATGGCTCCTTACCGTATCCCGAAGTTCTTCCACCGCTCTCGGTTTATTCTACGGAATAGAGCACCTCGGCCAAGTAACAGAGATGCTTCTCCCAGTCTGTGAGCACAGCCACCGTGAGCGGAGAGGGGCGGAGGGAGTTTTGGCTTTTCGCCCCCGCCGGCCCTACCCTAATTCTCCTTGATTCCCCAGCTGGGGCATAAAGTTCAGGTTGCTCCGAAGCGAAAGATTAACTTCGCGAATACAATCGGGGAGGTTGCATTAGAAACTACAGCCGTACGGGGAGGGATTTACGGCCGAGCAGCTCGAACTATAAGTGATGGTGCTAACGTTCAGGTTAAAACAAATAATAAAAGGACCTTTCCCATTGGAAAACAAAGAAGGCCTTTCTCTTTGGAAAAGTTGCTTGGGTTAAGGTGAGTACCGAGCTTTTTCGAAAGCAGGGGGAATTCCGGGAAGAACTGGCTGGGCCCAATCGGCAGGCGAAGGCACAGGTCCTACATTATCTGTGATGGGAACACTCCTAGTTACCGCTCCAAGACATCTCCAACCAAAGACCAGCTTTGGACCGCAAACAGGGGGTAACCGCCTCGGGGAGTTTCCCAGGGGCATTTTGGGGAAAGCTCCTCTCGGTCGCCCGTTTTATGCGGCAAGCAACCGTAAGGAGCCAATATCGCCGAGTGGTCTTCGAAACTCACCGTACTTTAGGGGCGGGAAAAAGGAAAGCCCACCTTCGCTCGGGGACAGGCTTTGACCCGATCGCCAGATTTCGCCTGGACTTGCAAAATCCGAAGAAAGCCAGTGCAAAAGCCGGGAGCACAGCCGACCTAACTCGCTTTTGCTCCCGCTTTACTTCGAATTGGGCCGGCAATAATGTCCAGATCAAGGGGCTCGAAAAAACCGGCTCGGTAGCGTTCCCAGGCAATTGCCCCCATAACTGCGTTATCTGTGCAAAGCTTCAGAGGGGCAATGAACAAGCGAACATTTTTCCGGGCAGCCTCCTCTTCCAACCTTTGCCGAAATCGTTTATTGGCTGCCACCCCACCTCCCACGCACAAAGTGTTTACTCCGGTTTTCTCCACGGCCAAAAAGGCCTTTCCCACCAGGCAATCCACCACCGCCTCTTGGAAGCTTGCTGCGATATCGGCCACCATCTGCGGCGGCAGCTGAAGCCGGGAAAAGTCCACCTTGCCGGGTCCGCAAATGGTGTAACGGACGGCCGTCTTCAACCCACTGAAGCTGAAATCGAGCCGCTCGGGATCATCGAGTAGAGATCGGGGAAAGTTATAAGCCTGGGGATTGCCCCCGGCTGCCGCTCTTTCCACAGCTGGCCCGCCAGGATAACCTAAGCCCAGCATGATGGCTACTTTATCGAAGGCTTCCCCGGCAGCATCATCGATAGTGGTTCCCAGAAGGTGAAACTCCAACGCATTGGGACACCAGTACAGACTAGTGTGTCCCCCGCTTACGACGAGCCCGACACACGGAAAGATCTCCTGACCACTGGCCAATCGGCAGGCATAAATGTGGGCCTGGAGATGGTCCACGGCAATGAGGGGAATATCGAGAACCGTGGCCAAGGTCTTGGCCGCCATTAGCCCGATCATCAAGGAACCGGCAAGTCCCGGGGTATTGGCCACCGCTACTGCCGACAACTGCTCCAACGTGACCCCTGCCTGACGAAGAGCGGTATCGATAGTCGGCAAGATCCGTTCCACATGAGCCCGCGAGGCAATTTCGGGGACTACCCCTCCGAATCGCTCGTGCAGTCGGTCCTGACTGGCCACAACAGCTCCTAACACTTCCAGCCGATCGGAAATGACCGCAGCGGCGGTTTCGTCACATGTGGTTTCCAGACACAGCAGATACCGCACCTGATCCACCGCGTTTGAATTTCCCCCGGTCATCTACTTTCACTCCGCCAGACTTACTAATCCCCGCTGAGGTGTTTCCTCCGTTTTTCAGAAACTCCATGGTTCATCGCCAACTTCGCGAGGTGTTTGGCTAATGCCGACTTGCCCCTACAACTGGCACCTAATTCGAAGGCACTGGGAAGCGGACAAACCTGAATGGACAAATCTAAAACCGTCGGATTTTTGACTGCACATCAGGAGAATCCGATTACTCTCTCCCCAACGAGCTCAGTGCCGATCCCAAGTTGGTCTGGCCTCAAATTTTCTGCCGGGCAATCATCGCAAAAGCCTGTAGCCTTTATCAAAAGGCTTTTTCCGGCCTGCTTTTTCTGCCCAAGCCCGGCCTCCGCGGTGACATTCTGGCTTTAAGCGGTATTTTTCTTCCAGTTGCCACCGCGGGGGCCGTCAGTGGTGTTGAGCAGAGGCAATCGGGCCTGGCTCAGAACAACCAGATAACTTTTCACGAAGGTATTCTATGGCTTTTGCCAATTGCGGGTCGAAAGACCAGGGAGGTTCGGGAGATGCGGCGGGAGAGTTCGACACTGGAGGAGAATGTCCCGGGTCGACGGGCACGGCCGGCTCAACATTACCTGGCCCGGCCTCTGGTGGAATCGGGCCTCTCTCGGTCGGGGGGAGAGAATCCTTGCCGGGACTGGGGGCTACACTAGCAGGATTCTTCCCTTCGGTGTCGCCCGGAATTTCGGGGCACTCCTCGGTTTTCGGCGGTGCGGGTGGATTACCAGGTTCTGGGCTTGCGGGGGATTCCCCACGGCTTGGAGCCTCGGAATCCTTTCCCGGGGATTTCCCTTCGGAACCTTTGCCCTCCTCGGGAGGATTGTGGGAAGGAGTCGGACTTTCCACATCCGGCTGGGGGATAGCTCCACCTTCGTGCGGGGGCTGTTCCCCCTGCTCCGATCCTTGAGCGGGACTGGCTGGCAACGCAGGGGGACTTTCAGGGGAAGACTCAGCCGGGGCTTGTCGAGCTTCCGCCAAGACCGGTGGTTTGGGAGGGATTATTTCTCTTCGCCGCTGCTCGGCCATAAGAGCCGCCAGCTGCCGTGGTGTCAGCTGAATCTCAAAACCCGGGTCAGGGCGAACTCCCCAATCGTCCTCTTCTCGCGAATTCGGGAAGCGGTGAATTGGCCTCCCGCTTGGCCGAAGATAGCTAGCTGTGGTTAGCTTCAAGGCACTGCCTGCCCCTCGAAGGGGAATGAGGTTCTGGACACTGCCTTTGCCCCAGGTGCGTTCGCCGATGATAACTGCCCTGCCGTAATCCTGGAGGCAGGCTGCCACAATCTCGCTTCCGCTGGCACTGTAGCGATTCACAAGAATAGCTAGGGGGAAATCGGGCAGAGTACCTTCGGAATGGGCGGTCCATACTTGCTCGGCTGTATTGCGACCTCGAACACTGACAATTACTCCTTCGCGAATAAAAAGATCTGCCGTGGCCACTGCGGTGCTTAAAAGACCCCCAGGATTAAACCGGAGATCCAGGACTAAGGCTTTCATCCCTTGGGCTAAGAGATCTTCTAACACCCGGCGGAGTTCCTCGGCAGTGGGCCTTCCGAACGTGGTGAGCCGGACATAGGCGATCCCGTACGCCCGGTCCAGAAAGTATTCCCACCGATCGTCCGGCCCCCGTTGGAAGCCAAGCACCGTAGGAACGCGGATTATCTCGCGGGTTAAGGTTAACTCCTCGATTCGGCCGTCTAAATTGTGGCGGATTTTAATTCGCACCGAAGTTCCTGGCGGGCCTTTGAGTTGATGGATGACGTCATCTAATAGCATTCCCTCAGTGTCTTTTCCGTCGATTTCCAGTATCCAGTCTCCTGCCGATATGCCGGCCCGATATGCCGGGGTATCGAGCAACGGGCTGATGACTCGCGGCCGGCCATTTTCAATCCCCACTTGCAGGCCGATCCCTCCAAACTGACTTTCCACGGTATCGCGAAAATCACCCACCCGCTCAGCCGGCAGGTAGGAGGAGTGAGGGTCCAGTTCCGAAATCATCCCGCGAATGGCAGCTTCGATAAGCCTTCGCCGATCCACTTTTGTCACATAATTCCGCTCGATTTGGTGCAAAGTGTCGACGAAAAGCTTTTGCAGTTCGTACGGATCGGGTTCGGACGGCTCAGCGGACTGACCGGCCTGAAGCGACTCGACGCTGGGTTCCTCGAGGGCCAAAGACCCTCCCGCGGCAAGAGACTTTTCCTGCTGCAAGGGGGATCCTGCCAGCACAAGTCCGCCTAAGCCCGACCGAGTAGCAAAGTCCTCCGATCGGCTGAGACTGTCAGTGAAGCTTGGGGAATTCGCAAGACAAACTCCGAGAACAATGAGAACAGGAACCACAACAATGAGAACAGGAACCACGAGGGATATCAGTCGGCCCATATCAGTGGCCTTCATTATCGCAACGTGCTTTTATGATCCCACGTATTTTGAGAACGAACCCAAAAACCCGCACTAGGACCTCCAGGGTAACCTCCCCCTGACTCCACGGAAAGCCAGAGCCGGCTTTGTTTCCCAATGTGGGGCTTTCAGCCGGGTGCTTTTCCTTCTGCAAACCCAGGCCCTAGCCCGAGCAACCAGGAGGATCGCCCAATCTTTTCCGCAAGACCTCCTCTGGCCCTTCTTTCTGGGGGAAGGGAACTTATCAGCGTTGCAACCCCCTTGATTTCAGCGGACCCCGTTTCTTGCCCGTTAGCCCGGAGCGGGTAATCCCGCTAACTCCCTCTTGGCCAAGAAAATGTCGGCCAGTCCTGTACCAATCCGCACATTCCGGCAATCATATTCCAGTATATGCATGAGGCTACCGAATTTATAAGCAAAATTCCTCACCGGTGGTAGCGATGCGTGTTGCAAGCGAGATCCCGCCGTACGTTCTCCCACGTATCCCCCGGCAGTCGATTTTTTCCCAAAGTACCTGTTGGGGAAACCTGTCTCTTTAGCAGGGCCACTTGGAGGAAAACTCTATAGCCCTCGCGAAGCCTTTTGTCGGGATAAATGCCTCGGGGTGCCCGACCGGAACGTGGGCTTCATGGGGGGACCTTCGGGGAGGTGTAGGGTGATCCTCGGGTTCGATTCGCCCCTTAGGTGTTCCCGCTAAACCTGGATCTAGAAGCTTTGAAGGATGGCCCTGAGGGTGGCGGCAGTTCCTGAGAAGCTCGTGAATCCTCGATAAAACGGTCAGGAGGTCATCGAACGGGCTTTCTGAACAAACAGTCCGCCAGTCCCTGAACGTTGGTCAGTGACTCCACCACACGGGCTCTTATCCCACGGGGGCACTGACTTTTCCTTGCCGAGGCGGTCATAGCCAACAGTTTCCAAATGGTGCGATTAAGGTCATCCGAGATGTCCCTATCTTCGGAGGACAAATTCAAGCGAACGGGTGCGTTTCCGGGAAACACTTCCTTAGGAAAGCATAAAGTCTTTGGGGGTTACACCGGCGAAGTCTCGGTAGAAGAGGGGAGGAGCCAGGGCGTCAATTTGCTGAACAACACTCGGCCGGTCAGCACCCCTAGGTAGCAAAGCACAGCCGCCAACACAATACTACTTTCGGCACTGAGAAAGGTTCCGTAGACGAGGATTCGAGGCACCGTGGTCAGAATTGCCGCAAGGACCATGCTCCAAAAAATCATGGGACCGAACCGCCTTAGGAACGGGGCGACCGTCGCCGCGGGAAGGGCAAGCAGAGTGATCACCATCACTAGTCCCACCACTTGGGCAAGGGCTACTACGGCTAAGGCTGTCAGGCCAAGAAGGATCATCCCGAGAAATGTGGGGGAAATGCCTTGAAGTTGAGCCTGTTCCGGGTCTAAACAGAATGCCACTAGCTGTTTCTGAAACAGGAGCACTACTGAGAGAATCACCCCATCGAGCAGAAGGAGCATCCGCAGTTGAGACCAGCTTACATAGCTGATGTTGCCGAAGAGAAAGTTCATTAACTGCGTTTGGTAGCCGGGGGTCAGCTTTGCCAGGAGCACCCCCAGGGACATGCCAAATGCCCACATGGCTCCGATGAGTGTTTCCGGCATGCCCCCCAGCCGTTGTTCCCCTACAGCGATGACCAGGGCACAAGCCACAGCAACAAGCATCGCCCCTAAGGTGGGATCCAGCCACCCAAAGACGTGTGGAAAGTGGCCGTTGAGAAAGATAGCAATTCCCACCCCGCCAACGGCCGCGTGGGCAATCGCTCCACTAAGAAGGACCACCCGGCGGCTGAGCACAAAGGGCCCAACCGCCCCGCAGGCAACCGATGCAAGTAGCCCAGCAAGAAGTCCGGTTAACAGAAACGGATTGTGGGCAAAATCACGGAAGTAGGCAATCATCGCTCGCTAGTGAGGGCAAGGTTCTTCGTTCAACCCCTCCGCAAGGGCAAGTAAATGATGAAAAAGCCTTTCGGGGAAAGTCCTTGTAGGGATCGGCCAAACCGTGGGGACCATGGGTTGGCCAAGATTATGCCACCCCGGTGTGATTTGCTTTGATTACGGCCCCATACACTTAAGAAACACACTTCCCAAAGCCATGTTTTAAAAACGTGACATGTTGAGGAGTACCTGGTCACCGGCCTGCCCCGGAAACATTGGTTTCGAAAGCCCCCAAACTCGTTTTTTTCAATTCCAAAGGGCAGCTTTAGCAGAGCGAAAACCTCCACAGAAAACCGGATGCAACACAGATTCGCCCTTAAACAATGGGACCTAATCAACAATCTGTGGGACGTTTGTCTGCCCCCCGCACCGTACCCTCGATTTAAGGGTTTCGGCCGATTTTTTTCCAAGCCGAATAAACGTTCGGAGACTTTTCATCCCTGAATGTTACCCCGAGGAGAATGTGACCCTTGGCTGAGGACCGATTTTCCAGCAGGCAGACAGCCGTGGCCACAACCACGATCAAATAAAGGACATCCCGGCCTGTGGATGACACTACAGAACTGATTGCCATAAACGAGTGAAAGATCCTCGGGAGTAAGTTCGTCAGCTCGGTGAACTGTGAGCCAACGGTTGAGGCAGGCCACCCGTTTTAAATGGGTCGAAACAAAGGCGATGTCGTGGGTGGCCATGATAATGGGAATCGATTGGTTTAACCGATGAAGCAGATCTGTAAAGGAATGCTCCGTTGGGGCATCTACTCCTGCTGTAGGTTCGTCGAGGAGAAGGAGTTTAGCCTCACCGGCCAAAGCCCGGGCAATTAGGACCCGTTGCCGCTGACCTCCGGAGAGGGCATGTATCGGCCGGCGGGCGAAATCCTGCATGCCCACAAGTTCCAGGGCATGCTCTGCTGCTTCTCGGTCGGCTCGCGAATACCATAACCCCCATCGCGAACGGTGGAGCCGGCCCGTGAGCACAACCTCTAACGCGGTCGCCGGAGCTGCTGGTTCTAACCGGGCATGTTGGGGCACATACCCAATCTGATGGCGGACTTCCTCGGGTGGTTTTCCAAAGACTAGGACTGTCCCCGACTGGGGCTTGAGCAATCCGAGGATGATCCGCAATAGGGTTGTTTTACCCCCGCCGTTGGGCCCCACAAGTCCTAGAAAATCATCCGGTGGCACCTCCAGGCTCACGTTCTCAAGCACCGGTTCCCGCCCCCGCGGAACCCCGTACCAAAAGCTGACGCCTTTTAGCTCCACTGCGTTAGTCATAAACCCCACGGAAAGCCCGTTTCACAAAAGGATAGGGTTACCCCCTCGTGGAAAGCGGCAACCGGACCGGTTTTTCTACACTCGGCGAGGACCTACCGGCGGGA
>Ga0272449_1001161_pt1 | contig 27983 bp, 28 predicted proteins | sample YNPCB0241_FD_198679 | JGI IMG/M metagenome (GOLD analysis project Ga0272449, IMG submission 198679) | Hot spring sediment microbial communities from Yellowstone National Park, WY, United States - YNP-CB-024-1 | ecosystem: Environmental > Aquatic > Thermal springs > Hot (42-90C) > Sediment... | reverse complement strand
CACTGCTAAAAGAGGCGGCAAAAGCCTTAAAGAACGCTTATGTACTCTGGGGTTTCGGTGTTGGTGCAGCTGTTCTGGCAGAAGATGGGAAGGTTTATGGCGGTTGCAATGTGGAAAGTTGGGTTTCGGGGCTGGGCATTTGTGCCGAGAGAAACGCCATAAACCACGCTGTCTTGCATGGGAACAAGAAGATCATGGAAGTAGCCGTTGTGACGGATGCTGAAAACGAGGGTATAATAAAACCTTGTGGTGCATGCCTCCAATATATTTCTGATTTTGCTGAAAGTCCCGAAATTAAAATTGTTATGGCAAAAGTTGAAAAAGCCAAAGTGCTGTTTGAAACGGTTAAGGTAAAGACGCTGAAGGAGCTTTTCCCAGAACCCTTTAAGAAATGAGCAGTTCGCCACAAAAGGCATAGTTAAATTAATGTGGATGCCGTGCACACATAGTTTAAAGTGCTTCAATGTGATGAGGTGACTGGTGGAGGCTAGCGTGGCTCAGGTAACCTTCGAAGAGATAAGTGCATCAGACTTCTTCTATAGAAACCGCGATATAGCTGGATTCACAAACCCCACGAGAGCCATTTTCGCAGCCATCCGAGAACTTGTGGAAAACTCTTTGGACGCTGCTGAAAGCCTAAAAATCCCTCCCGAAATCTATGTAAGGCTTTCTTTTGAAGGCGAGGCAAGCAAGGAAACCCAAATTTACAAGTTGAGGGTTGAAGACAACGGCTGCGGTGTGCCGCCGAGGCATATCCCATCAGCTTTCGGACAAGTGCTTTTCGGCTCAAAGTACAAGCTGAAACAGCAGAGGGGCACCTTCGGTTTAGGCGGAAAAATGGCTATTTTGTATGGGCAGATAACAACTCACCAGCCAGCCACCATAATCTCCGGCACTGGCATGTCAAGGATTTACATGTACCGGCTTATGATTGACATTCAGCGGAACCGCCCAATAATCCTTGATAGGAAAATTTTCCTAAACAAGGAGGGCTGGCGAGGTACAATTGTCGAGTTCAGCCTTGAAGGCGACTATTTGAGGGCTATGCCAAAAATCCTAGAATATTTTAAGCAGACTGCCATGGTGAACCCCTACGCTAACTTAACATTTGTTGATCCTAAAGGAAGGCTGTACAAGTTTACCAGGGCAACCACTGTTATGCCAGATCCGCCCAAGGAGACTTTGCCCCACCCATACGGCGTTGACGTGGAGCTTCTCCAACGTTTAATACAGGTTACGCCCTACAACAACATGCTTGAGTTTCTAAAAAACCACTTCCACCGCGTTGGCGAAATAACAGCCAGAAAATTCTTAGAGTTCAGCGGCATAAGCCCCTCCAAAAACCCGAAGAAGCTCTCCCACGAGGAAATTGTCCGGCTTATGCACATGCTGAAAAAGTTTAAGGAGTTTCTCCCACCAGACGCAAACTGTCTATCGCCCTTAGGCGAGGAACTGCTGAAAACAGGCGTATTAAAGGAGCTTAAACCAGAGTTTGTGGCGGTTCACCAACGGAAACCAGCCACTTATGCTGGACACCCATTTATTGTCGAAGTTGCAGTAGCCTATGGTGGGGAAATCCCCCAGAAAGGCGGATTCCTAATCTACCGCTTCGCCAATAGGATTCCACTGCTTTATGATGAGGCAAGCGACGTTTCAGTCAAAGTTATCAATGATATGAACTGGCGGCGCTACAAGGTTACGCCAGACATGCCCATAGCCATAGTTGTCCACATTTGCAGCACAAAGGTTCCATACAAAACCGTTGGGAAGGAGTTCATTGCTGACAGACCAGAGGTTAGGCGGGAAATAGCCAACGGCTTAAGGGAAGTGGCACGCCAACTCCAACGCTTCTTAACAAAACGAGAGCACGTGGACAGGGAACGTAAGAGACTTGGGGTTTTCAGCAAGTACCTGCCTAGAATAGCCGAGTTTTCAACAAAGCTAGCTGGTAAGGAGAAGCCCCCAGATATTGAGAAACTTTTAAGGAGTGTGAGAAGGTTTGGAGCCGAAGGAGTATAAAAGCAGCAGCATAATGGAGAGAAGAAAAGAGGTTTTAGCAAGCCTTCAAAATTTTGGAATAAAAATCTATGAGCAAATTGATAGGGGATATTTTCCATCCATAGAGATGCCGAGCCGCTCAACAGAAAACATTTACTACGACCCAAAGTTCCGCCAGTTCATTTTAGGCGATAAACGAGTTAGGCGGAGCGCCCGAAACATCCGCCACCTTAAACCCTTCGCCCAACTGGTTTGGACCGCGCTTTTCTCCTATGAACTTACAAGCCAAAGGAAGACATCCACCCTCAGAGACGTTTACTATTCGGCTCAAGCCTATGAAATGACCTTCAAAGACCAGCAGGAATCCAACAACATAATAACAGACCTGGAAACGGTGCTGGGCTTTTCCCGTGAAGATTTCAACATTTTTCCAGAAGAGCGTTCCGCAGTCTTTGGAGACCTGACAATCCGATACACTGTGCCTGGCTATGAGGGTAAAACCCTAAACTTGACTTCTCACCCAGACGGTGTCATGATTGGGCCAGCCTTGACGTCTGCCGACTTTGTGGAAACATCCGCAGACAAGGTCATAGCCATAGAGAAGGGCGGACTATTCACTCGCTTTATTGAGGAGAACGTACACAAGAAGTTTAACGCCATACTTGTGCTTACAGCGGGTCAAGCACCAAGGGCAACCCGCCACTTCATTAGGCGTCTAAACCGTGAACTCAAATTGCCCGTCTATATTTTCACGGACGGCGACCCATGGGGAATGCACATAGCCATGGTTATAATCTCCGGTTCAGCGAACGCAGCACACCTAAGGGATTTGACAACTCCGGACGCTAAATGGAGCGGCGTTTGGGCAACAGACATCGTCAACTATAAGCTGCCCACAGACCCGCTGGACGAAATTGACATGAAAAGGCTCTACGAACTGCAAAAAGACCCCCGGTATAAAGAAGACCCACTTTGGCAGAGGGAAATAAAAACTTTCATGAAAATCAAGCGCAAAGCAGAACAAGAAGCCTTCAGCAGATACGGCCTAACCTACATTGTTGACGAGTACTTGCCAGCAAAACTTGAAGAAACAAAATAGCCCTAAGGGGAAATTTAAAATAACCCTTTCAATGTTTTATGTAAAAGGCACGTTATAACCATGAGGCTTTAAAATGAGCGAAGAAGGCGGCTTCGGAATAGCAGCGGCAGAAAAATTCTTCGGACTAATTCTAATAATAGTTGGGGCTTTAGCCACCTACTACACGCTAACAAGCAACGAAACCCTAGGCGTCTACACCGGTTTTTTCAGCTTCTTAAGCGTTGTTTTGCTCGCTTTAGGAATATTCCTCATAATAGCCAAGGCGGAATAGCTCGCCCTTTAAAACAGCATTTATTTAGAGAATGGTTTATTAGTTTGGTAGGTGGTTGCTGTCGCTGTATGCATAGGGAAGATTTGCCATGTCGCTTCGTCAACCCATTGTCTGTGTTCTTGGTCATGTGGATACTGGCAAGACTCTTCTTTTGGATAAGATTCGTAAAACAAGTGTTCAAGCCCGCGAGGCTGGGGGCATAACCCAACATATTGGCGCAAGTTTTTTTCCAGTTGAAACCTTGAAGCAGATGATTGGTCCCCTTCTTTCAACTATTAAGGGTGAGATTGAGATTCCAGGATTACTTGTTATTGATACGCCTGGGCATGAAGCTTTCACCAATTTGCGGAAGCGGGGCGGAAGCGTAGCCGACATAGCCATCCTTGTAATTGATATTCTTCGCGGTTTTGAGGCTCAGACTTATGAGTGTATTGAGATTTTGAAGGCTCGGAAGACGCCTTTCCTTGTGGCTGCCAATAAGATTGACCGCATTCCAGGCTGGAATTCCTATCCGGACACGCCTTTTCTAAAGGCTTATCAGCTTCAGGACAAGTATGTGCAGGAGGATTTGGACAACCGCCTATACCAGATTATTGGCACTTTTTCCCGTTTGGGTTTTAGGGCTGACCGCTTCGACCGCATAAAAGACTTCACGCGAACAGTGGCGATTGTGCCTACAAGCGCTAAAACAGGCGAGGGCATAACAGAGCTTCTGGTTGTTCTTGTGGGTTTGACGCAGCAGTATCTTAAGAAGCGTTTGCAGACAACGGCTGGACCGGCACGCGGCACTGTTTTGGAGGTTAAGGAGGAGCCCGGACTTGGATTAACGCTTAACACAATAATTTATGATGGAACACTGCGAAAAGACGACTTAATAGTTGTTGGCGGCAAGGAGAAGCCCATAATAACCTGTGTGAGGGCTATTCTGGTGCCAAAACCACTTGACGAAATTAGAGATCCAAGGGACAAGTTTTCCTCTGTGGATTCTGTCACTGCAGCGGCTGGGGTTAAGATTGTTGCTCCAGACTTGGAAGGGGCATTGGCTGGCGCGCCCTTGTATGCTGTTGGGGATGGCGAAGACCCGGAAAAGTATGTTAGGCTTGTTTCTGAAGAGATTGAGAAGATTAGAATTACGACGGATGTGGATGGCGTTGTTTTGAAGGCTGACACTTTGGGTTCTCTGGAGGCTATAGCTGAAAACCTAAAGCGGAACGGCGTGCCCATCCGTTTGGCGGATGTTGGCGACGTTTCAAAGCGGGATGTTACCGAAGCCGCCATAGTGAAGGAACATGAACCCTTCTACGGAGCCATTTTAGCCTTCAACGTTAAAGTCTTGCCAGACGCTGAGGAAGAAGCAAAAAACTTTGGCGTCCAAATTTTTAAGGAAAAAATAATCTACCATCTGATAGACAATTATCTTTCTTGGCTTAAAACCCAAAGAGAAGCCAAAATTGAAGCTGAATTCGAAAAAATGGTCAAACCCGGAAAAATCCAAATTTTGGAGGGCTATGTTTTCAGAAGAGCCAAACCAGCCATAGTAGGCGTTGAAGTCTTGGCCGGGAGAATAAAGCCAAAAACAAGCCTAATAAGGGCTGAGGACGGCGAAGAGGTTGGCGAAATACAGCAAATCCAGGAGAAGGGAAAAGCCCTACCTGAAGCGAAACAGGGTATGCAAGTGGCCATAAGCCTAGACAAGCCCATGGTTGGGAGGCATATATTTGAAAAAGACATATTGTATGTGAAAGTGCCAGAGCAACACGCCAAGGCTTTGTTGAAAAACTTTATGGATAAGCTTTCACCAGAAGAGCAGGAAGCCCTAAACGAGTACGTCAGCCTCATGCGAAAGAAAATGCCTTTCTGGGCAGCTTAAAGCCAGCCGTTGACCCTTTCAATGGTTATGCTTTTCTTTTTCCAATCCAGTAGAATGTGGCGGCTAAAGCCCAGCATATTATCGTGCTGACTGGTGTGAAACTGCAGTGCGCGTAATAGCCCAGCAGGGAGGGTTTGCTTGCACTCGCCGGCACCAACGTGACAATTCCCAGTATTATGAATATGGCTGTGAGAGCCCACCAATACCATTTCATTTCACCGACACCTTTCAAAGGGTTTGCTTGGCTTCAAAATAAAAGCTTTGTCATGATAATAAAAGACTTTATAGATAAGTTAACATCCGACGAGCAGAAGTCCTAAACGAATGTTTACAGTTAAATTTTTCATGAAACTAGTTTAGTGTTGGTTGTTATGAAAGCAAATGTATGTTTCCTATTCTTACGTTTTTTAAGTGTTTTTCTGCTGCTTGGCGGCATTCTTGGGCTTGTTTTCTGCTTGTTGTTGGCAAGTCGTTCATTACGTAGCATGGGTAAAAAGCCAAAAGCGTGTATGGGATTTCTGGGCTGATTTGGCTTATGAATTTGGCTATGTTTTCAACTTCTTCAGCGTCCACATAGCCTGGCACAAGCAGTGTGCTCGCCGTTAAGACTGGAAGTTCTGGGCGTTCCTTATAGTATTTTTCGCCTAACATGCGGAAATTTTCTAGGGTTGACTTGTTGGAGACTCCGCACATGGCTATGGCTAGTGGCTCATTCCAAGCTTTTAAATCGAATTTGATGTTTCCTCCGCTTTTTAGGGCGTATTCCGCTGCCTTTTCTGCTAGCCGCGGGTTCATGTAGCCGTTGGTTTCCCAGCAAACCCGAAGTATCCGCTTTTCTTCTTCGGCTTTTTCTAGGGCTATGCGGCTTGCCTCCAGCGAATGCGGCATCTGCGGTGATGGGTCTCCTCCAAAATAGCATATGCATGAAACTCGCTTGTCAAAGGCTTTTTGGGCTAGGGCTTCAGCGCTCATAACTGGCTTATGTTTGGCTGAAAGGTTGCGATAATGCAAATTCTGGCAGAAGAGGCAGTCATAGCTGCAGGCGCCGTAAAAAACTGCTAGGTTATAGTAGCCATATTCTGGTTCTGGCTTGTAAGCATATTTCGGGTAGCCGCTTCCAGTGCATCCCGGACAAAACCACCAGCTAACACAGTTGGTTGGCAAACCATCATAATACCACTCCAAAACGCCTTGCTCAGCAGTGCCACCAAAACGGACAAGGCGACCGCCAACGTTCCAAACAAGCCCACAGAAACCGCTACCGCCAACGCCTATAACACAGTTGTTGGCGCAAACACCACATGGCAAGCCTTCGGCGTCTCTTGGCGGTTCCGGCGGCAAACCATAAACGGCTCGACTTCTTGCGTGCACTTCCTTTGCTATTTCTAAGGCTTCTTCTGGTTTTTCTCTAATGCATTTTAGGCATACACCCAGATTCCCAGATATTAAAGGCCACTTTTCACTGCAGACTTGGCATTTCCCCATAACCAAACTCAATTAAGACTATAGCACGGCAAGCCTAAAAATCTATAGAGAGTATCCAATTTGGCAACTCGCCCAACTTAAAATTGATGATGAACTTAAGTGCTTTAGCCGCCGCCAACAGGCGGAATAATCGCCAAAACATCGCCGTCTGCCAGCTCCGTTTCAAGTCCCTTAAGGGTTGACGCGCTTCTTCCATTTATTAGGAATTGGAGGAAACCCTTCACCTTGCCAGTTTTGCTGTCATAAACGTATTCCACAAAGCCTTTCCCATAACGCTCCGCCAACTTTTCAAACACTCTTTCCACCGTGACGTTTTCGCCGTCTGGAAACTCTAATGTTTCTTCGCGTTTGCCAGTGATTTCCCGAAGGGTAGTGAAGAAGCGCACTGAAACCTTCAAGGGTTTTCACCATCAAAGTGAATGCGGAAACAAATGGAAAAGCTTTTCCCAAAGCAGAAGCACTCTATAGGCAAAACGGCAAAGTGTATACATATTGGATGCCGCCACAATACTCGTAGTTGCCTTTGGGCTTGCAATGGACGCCTTCAGCGTCTCCATAGCCTATGGAATAACCACCAAAAACTACGGCAAAACCAACGCCATTAAAATGGCATCATCATTCGGCGCCTTTCAGATGGGCATGCCAATTTTAGGATGGCTTGCCGGCGTTGAAATCCTAAACTTGATTTTGGGATTTGACCATTGGCTCGCGTTTGGGCTCCTCCTCATAATTGGTTGCAAAATGATTTATGAGGCGGCAAAGCCGAAACAAAAACGGGAAGGGGAAAAAGCTGAACCTCGGCATGCTTTTGCTTTTGTCGGTTGCCACAAGCATAGACGCCCTAGCCGTTGGTTAAGCTTCGCTTTCCTAAAAGTTCCAATAGCAACCCAATAATAGTTATAGGCGCAGCCATAGGCGACAAACTGCCCGCGACATCCGGCAGAATCGAAATTTTAGGCGGACTAACCCTCATAGGCATAGGCGTAAAAATCCTCCTAGAACACATGGCTTAAAGGTGAAGGCTAGCTTAAAACTTTCACAGTTTTAAAGAAAGGTTTATATTTTACCGCATTTTTGCTTTTAACCACGCTAAAAGATTTTACACTGATTGGAGGAAAGCTGTATGGCTTACTTAACAACCACAGCCTCGGGTCAGCCCGTATTAATCCTAAAAGAGGGCACAGCCCGAAGCCGTGGAAGGGAAGCCCAAAGAAACAATATTATGGCAGCCCGCATCATAGGAGAAGTCCTAAAAACAACCCTTGGACCCCGCGGCATGGATAAGATGCTCATCGACAGTCTTGGCGACATAACAATAACCAATGACGGCGCCGCAATCTTGGACGAGATTGAAGTGGAACATCCAGCCGCCAAAATGATGGTTGAAGTAGCAAAAACCCAAGACGACATGGTGGGCGACGGAACAACAACAGCCGTCGTCTTAGCCGGAGAACTTCTGAAAAAGGCTGAAGAGCTCCTAGACCAGAACATTCACCCAACAATAATTGTTAGCGGCTACCGAAAGGCTGCCCAAAAAGCTGTTGAAGTGATAAACCGTATAGCCAAACCCGTGGATATAGAGGACCGTGAAACCCTCCGCAAAGTGGCTTTAACATCCATGGCGAGCAAAGCCGTCGGTCCAGCCAAAGAGCACTTGGCAGAAATAGCCATAGACGCTGTGAAACAAATCGTTGAAAAGAGGGGCGATAGGCTGGTTGCAGACATAGACAACATTCAAATAATAAAGAAGACTGGCAAGGGGCTCTTCGAATCCCAACTTGTGAAGGGCGTAATAATAGACAAGGAAGTTGTCCACCCAGGCATGCCGAAGAAAATCGAGAACGCGAAAATCGCCTTGCTGGACTGCCCACTTGAAATTGAGAAGACAGAGTTTAGCGCAGAAATACGCATCCGCGACCCATCCCAGATGAAAGCCTTCCTAGATCAGGAAACCCAAATGCTGAAAGAGATGGTTGAAAAGATTAAGAGCGTAGGCGCCAACGTTGTCTTCTGCCAGAAAGGCATAGACGACATGGCACAGCACTTCCTAGCCAAGGAGAGCATACTAGCCGCAAGAAGAGTCAAACAATCAGACATGGAAAAGCTGGCAAGGGCAACAGGCGGTAGAATAGTCACAGACTTAGACGATTTGACACCTCAAGACTTGGGCACAGCTGGCGTTGTCGAAGAACGCAAAATCGGCGAAGACAAAATGATCTTCGTTGAAGACTGCAAGAACCCCCGCTCTGTGGGCATTCTCATAAGGGCTGGACTTGAAAGGATGGTTGACGAGGCCGAGCGCGCCATGACAGACGCCCTATCAGTGGTTTCAGACGTCATAGAACACAACAAAATCGTGGCTGGTGGCGGCGCAGTTGAAGTTGAAATTGCCAAAGAGCTTAGGGACTACGCGGCAAAGGTTGGCGGAAGAGAACAACTAGCCATAGAAGCCTTCGCAGACGCCATAGAAGTTATACCGCGGACGCTGGCTGAAAACGCTGGTCTAGAACCCATAGACATAGTGGTCGAGCTTAGGGCCGCCCACGAAAAAACCGACGGCCACTACATGGGCGTGAACGTTTTCACAGGAAAAGTTGAAGACATGTATGGCAACGGCGTTGTGGAACCAGCCATAGTCAAGGAACAAGCGGTAAAATCAGCCACAGAATCAGCGTCAATGATACTCAGAATAGATGACGTTATAGCCGCGTCAAAACCGAAGGAAGAGAAGGAGAAAGAGAAGCCTCCAGGCGAAGGCGAAAGCGAAGAATTCTAACAAACTCCCGAACCTTTTTCTAAAATTTGCCTTTTAAAATCCAATCTTTCCGTAGGATCCGACAGAAACTGATAAAAAGCTGGTTATGAAATTATAATTTTGAGGAAACAGGGATGCCGAGGGGTCGCTGGGTCAAATAAACTTCATTATAGCCAGCGAATGTTCCGTTTCCTTCTGAAGCATCTTATATAAATGTTAGGTGTTTGAATATGGGGAATTGCTGGGTTTAAACATCTGCCCAAGCACTATGAGCCTAGAAAAATTGAAAAGAGATGGCAGCAAAAATGGCTTAGAAACAAAGAATTCAGCTTCAACAGAGCTGTCAGCACGAAGCCAATTTATGTGATTGATACTCCGCCTCCTTTCACCTCTGGCAGTTTGCACATTGGAAGGGCTTATGGATGTATTTTGAACGATATTACAGCGCGGTATAAGCGGATGTGCGGATACAATGTGTTATTACCCCAGGGCTGGGATACGCAAGGCTTACCAACAGAGCTTGCAGTCCAAAGGCGTATGGGAATTTCAACGGAGGATGTTAACAAGTTTAGGAGTGCTTGCAGAAAATGGACAAGGGAAAAGATCAGGCAGATGCGCCAAGCCATGCTCTTGCTGGGCTATACACCAGACTGGTCTTTTGAATATAGAACAATGGACCGTGAATATCATAGGAAGGTTCAGCTTGCACTACTAAAACTTTATCAAATGGGAAGAATTTACCGCTCCAAACATCCCATCCACTGGTGTCCAAAGTGCAAAACAGCCCTAGCAAAAGCTGAGCTCGGCTATAAAAGAGAGGAAACAATTCTTGCATATATAAAGTTCAAGGCTGGCGAAAACTTCGTAGAAATTGCAACAACACGTCCCGAACTGCTTCACGCATGCGTTGCGTTGGCTTTCCACCCGGAAGACAGCAGATTTAAACATTTAATCGGAAAAGAGGCTTCAGTCCCCATCTTTGGCAAAAAAGTGCCAATTATAGTGGATGATTTGGTTGACCCAGACTTCGGCACAGGTTTGATGATGATGTGCACCTTTGGAGACGAGCAAGACGTAAGAATTATTAAAAAGCATAATTTACCCACCGTCGATGCAGTTAACGAAGATGGCAAAATCATTAACAGCGGGAAAATTTGATGGATTAAGCATTGAAGAGGAGAGAAAAGCGGTTTTAAACGAGCTTGAAAAAGCTGGTTGTTTAACAAAGGCAGTTAAAATAGACCATAATGTTTTAGTTCACATAGAACGCAGCGACTGCCAAACACCAGTGGAGCTTCTATCTAAGCCGCAATGGTTTATCCGCATAACCGACTTAAAACACCAAATTATTCGACTAGCGGATGAAATTGAATGGGTTCCAAAAGTGATGAAGAAACGCCTCATTGAGTGGGTGAAGGGACTTGAATGGGATTGGCTGTTTTCACGTCAAAGAACCTTTGGCACGCCCATTCCCTTTTGGTTCTGCGAAAAATGCAACTACATCATCGCCCCAACAGAAAGCGAATTACTAATAGATCCTGCAAAGCGAAAGCCTCCAGTTGATACGTGTCCGAAATGTGGTAGCACAGCCATATCCAGTGCAAAAGATGTTTGTGACTGTTGGGTTGACAGCTCCATCACCCCCTTGGTTGTTGCTGGCTGGCCAGACAATCTAACATATTATCCAGTCAACCTTAGGCAGCAAGGCTCGGAGATCATACGGACATGGGCATTTTATTCGCTTGTCCAATGCTTCCTCCAAACTGGTCGAACACCGTTTAAGACTATACTTGTTAATGGGATGATGCTTGGACCGGATGGACGGGCAATGCACAGCAGCCTAGGTAACTTTATAGAACCACTCGAAGTTGTCGAGAAGTACGGGGCTGACGCCTTAAGGCAAGCATTGTTAACATCCTCAATAGGTTCGGACTTCCCCTTTAACTGGAAGGATGTCAAATACTCATACAGCTTCATGCAAAAGCTATGGAACGTTTGTAGATTCGCCCAGCCACACCTAATCGAATATAAACGGAGGGGAAGGAAACCCAAACTTTGCCTAATTGATAAGGGAATCCTAAGCCTGCTTCAAAAACTGGTAAAATCGATAACTGAGAAAATGGAAAGATTCCAATATGACAAAGCTTTGCAGGGACTGCAAAACTTCGTTTGGCACGAACTTTGTGACTATTACATAGAAGCGGTAAAAAGCAGACTCTACATTAAAGGCGAAAGCGAGAGAAAACGTTCTGCGCAATATGCTCTACATACAATTCTTGACACGGTTTTGCGGTTATATGCGCCATTTGCACCGCACATAACAGAAGAGATAAGCCACAACTTGTTCGGCAGGTCCACTCATGAAAGCTCATGGCCGGAGGCAAATCAAGATTTAATCAGCAGTGAGGGTGAGGAGGCATGGCTTCTTTTAAAGAGGGCGATGTCAAGTATCTGGAAGCTGAAGTCGCAAATGAAACTGCCGTTGAACGCGGAAATTCCAAGGGCAGTCATCTGCTATAAAAATGAGATCGAAAGAGAACTGCTAATTAAAATTATGAGGGATGTAAAAGAAGCGGGAAAAGTTCAACGCTTAAAATTAAAAAGTTCCGCAAATTATGATTTGCGTGATTGCCTATGCCGGTGATTTGCAGCAAGTGTCGCTCGGCTAATGCTGAAGTGCAAATCCCATATGCCAAGCTGAGCCTGTGCCCAAGCTGTTTCATGGACTTTTATAAGGCTAAGGTACGGAAAACCGTTGAAGAATTCAAAATGTTCAGGGAAGACTATACAGTTGGGGTTGCTGTTTCAGGCGGTAAAGATAGTGCTGCCCTTTTGCATGTTTTGCGAGGGGCTTTTCCAAGGCTTAGGCTTAAGGCTTTACACATAAACTTGGGTATACCAGAATATTCAGCCCACTGCCAAGAAAAGGTTGAAAGGCTCGCCAGCCTGCTGGACGTTGAACTTCATGTTTTCAACCTTCCAAAAGAATTAGGCATAGAAATAGGCGATTTCAAGAAAACACCCTTTAAAAGGAGGCTTTGCTCCGTTTGTGGAACAATTAAGCGCCGCATTTTCGAGGAGCTTGCCGTCAAAACCAAAGTTCGGGTTTTGGCAACTGGGCATAATTTGGAGGATGTTGCAGGCGTAATGTTTAACAACTTCCTTTATGGGCAATGGGAGCAATTTGTTAGGCTTAAGCCAGTTCTGCCACCCCTTGCTGAGGGCATGGCTTCAAAGGTTAAGCCTCTAATAAAGTGTCCCGAAAATGAGAACTTGCTCTATTGCCTTTATGGTGAGATACCCTTCCGCGAAATCGACTGCCCCTTTGCAACTGGAACTGGTGTGCGGAAAAGAGCAAAAATTCTGGAGCTTTTGTCAAGGGACAACCCCTATTTTAGGCATCAGCTTCTAAACCGCTTCTTGGAAATTATGCCACTTGTCGAAAGCGTTGCCGAAAAACCCGTGCTTGGCAAGTGCAAAGTTTGCGGTTTCCCATCATCAAGCGAAGTTTGTGCCTTCTGTAGACGGCTATCAATGGTTAAGGAGGCCGTAAGCAAAGCTTAAGCTCTAAAAAGGGCATGATTATTTGTGGACGAAATCCCAGAACATCAGCGCCTATATCTTGTGAAAAACCTTAGGGGAATAATCTACCTTTCGAGAGGGGTTTCCGTAGAAAAAGAACTTGAATGGCTTAAGAGAAAGTTTAGGTATAGGGAACTTGGGGTTTCTGAAACTCTAAAGCTTAAATTAGAATGGAAGAAACTCTTAACATTGCCAAAGATTGTGGAAAATCCAGTTTTAGATTCGCTTATTCAAGCCTCCAGCTTCGTCTGCCCCCTCATAATTTTGAAGGAAGACAGCCTAAAAGACTTCGAAAAAGCAGTCGTTGCCGCCCTCAAAACAAGGGAGAAGCTTGGAGACGAGGACTTAAAGTTTAACATAAGGCTTGTGAACTACGCCACAACAGACTTCTATTTAAAATCCATAGAGCTTGCCCTCCAATCCGATATGGAAGGCAGGAAAAAGCTTGCCGAAAAGGACTTGAAGAGGTTTTGGAGAGTTCCGGAAAACGCTGATGGAAAAACCCTAATCGCCTACATTGACCCCCTCTTAATTGATGGTGACATACAAAAACCAGTGCATATGAGTTTGGTTCCAAGCCTAATTCTTGACTTGGGCTAGGATTATGGCTTCTATGGCGTTTTGTTATTCGGAATCTGACTTTAAAATATGAATGATTCATACTGGAAATTCACGCAGCTTAAGTTTTCCAACATAAAATCTTTCTAGAAGATTGCGAGGCTGAAAGTTTGGGAGAGCAATACTACTGCATAATAGAGGTGAGGGTTCCAAGCGGGCCCAGAGGCTGGCGGGAAACCGTTAATGGCAAAATGAAACAGGTTTTGGAAAGGCTTAAGGCTAGCATTAAAGAGCTTGGCGGTAAAGTTTACATTCGATACTAGCTTAACCTACTGTAGGATTTCCTTTGCCGCTTCGTTGTAAACTTCAAAGTCATGCTTGCTATATAGGACAAGCACAACCTTCTCCAGTTTATCCTCCTTCTCCAAGAACTCCTTAACGGTTTTTAGGGCAACTTTGCAGGCCTTTTCAATCGGATATCCATAGGCGCCGGTGCTTATGGATGGAAACGCTATTGTTTTTAAGCCCTTAGAGACCGCCAATGCCAGAGAGTTTCTGTAAGCTTCTGCCAAAAGTTCTGGTTCTCCGCTTTCTCCTCCCCGCCAAATGGGCCCAACAGTGTGGATGACATATTTGGCTTTTAAGTTTCCGCCCGTGGTTATTACCGCCTTTCCAGTTGGGAGGCCGTTGGGCCATTCTGTTGCCCTTATGCGTTTGCACTCTTCAAGGATTTTTGGTCCGCCCTTCCTGTGGATAGCGCCGTCCACCCCGCCGCCTCCCATTAGGGACGGGTTTGCAGCGTTAACTATGGCATCTGTGTCCATTTCCGTTATGTCTCCTTGAATTAGGCATATTTTCGCCTTTCCAATCTGGTATTCGATTTTCTCGGTCACAGCTAACACCCAATTATTGCCTAGCGAATTCCACTTTTAAATGTTTAAGCTTATCAACAAGCACTTGCATACAAAAGGAAGGAAGGAGCGTTTAAGAATGGATTACAGCCTCCTAGACGGCTTCATTTTCGAAAAGATATCGAGAACCCATCTTCCGGGATTGAGCCTAGCAATAGTTGAAAATGGCGAAACTAGCCTATAACAGGGGCTTCTGCTTCCGCGACTTAGAGTACGGTTTAAGGGCTACTCCTGAACCCTGTACGGCGTCGGCTCAGTGACCAAGTCTTTTACGGCTTTATCTATAATGCAGCTTGCTGAAAAGGGGAAGCTAAGCTTGGATAACCCTGTTAAGAAGCATGTTCCCCTAAACCTGGAGTCCTGCGGGGAACCCGTGAGGATTTGGCATTTGCTTTGCCACTCTTCTGGTATACCGGCATTGGCCTATGCTGAAGGCTTAATTCGATATATGACTGGGGCGGGCGTCAAATAGGTGCCTATCGCAAGTGCGGAAGACATTTTCGTTTTTATGCGGGAGGCGAACCAGTGGGCCTTAACAAAACCTGGTGAAAGGTGGTTTTATTTAAACGAGGGCTACGTCATTTTAGGGCATATTATCGAGAAGGTTTCAGGCTTAAGCTACGACAGATACGTTAAGGAGAACATCCTTAAGCCGTTGCATATGGATAGGAGCTTCTTCCGCAAGTAGGACGTCGATGCGGATGCTAACGTTGCAACGCCATACATTATCACACGAGATGGAGAACCCAAAAAGTCAGTTTTTCCTTACGGGATTTATGCTGACGGTGGACTAATAAGTAACGTGATTGATTTGGCGCACTACATTATTATGTACCTCAACCGTGGGAAATATGAAGGGAACACTTTAGCTTCTCCCAAATCCATTGAGGAGATGGAAAAACCAAGGGTTAGAGTGCCTCTTCAAGTTTTTGGAGAGTCTTATGGCTATGGATTAGGCATAATCCCCAACTTCTTCGGCTACAAACTTGTCGGGCACGGCGGTTCTGTGCTTGTCTATACGGCTTACATGGGCTATATACCAGAAAAACTGGTTGGAGTGGCGCTGCTGGCTAATGGTAGCGGTTATCCGCTGTCCCAGACGGGTTTGTTTGCACTTGCTCTATTGCTGGACAAAAACCCTGACGAGCTTCCCTTCATTAAATATGAGAAAACCTACGAACTGCTAAGTGGATTATACGAGACTTATAAGGGGACTATGGACGCCAGAGTTGTGCCTAAGGGCGAGCTTCTCCAAATAGAAATCTGCGACAAATACACTGACATGATAATACCATTAATCCCAGAGGATGTTGAAGGCGACGTGAAAAAGTTTTATGCCGTACAGGCTGGCGGAAAGCTTCCAGTGGAATTTATTGCCGAAGGCGACCGTGTCGAATTGATTTACGAGCGTTATAGGCTGAAGAAGGTGGGTAATCTACCACAATAAAGCTGAAAGAATGAACCATAAGCCGAAAACCACTAGGACAGCGAAGCAGAAGAGGAAAACAATTGTGAAAACCTTTTCATTCCAGAAACGCCTTGACTTGAAAACTGTTACGGAAACAAGGGTGTCCCATGCTAGGTCGCATAGCCAATGGACGATGGCGAAAGCCAACAACCCCACGGCGCCGAATGTGGAGGCTTGCAGAATAAGGGCTACGCCGACTGTTGCCCACCAAAAGAAAAAGTATGGGTTTGCACCGGTTGCAACCAAACCCGCAATGAAGGAGGCATGTCCGGAATGGCTTGCCTCTGCAATGGCTTCCTTCCTTGTTTTAAAGGTTTGGAAGCCCATGTAAATCATCACCGCTCCGCCAACAAAGCCCATAATCTTCTGCACAATGGTGGAGGCGAAAAACCATGAAAGCCCAAAATATAGGAGAAGGATTAGCGGGAACTCTACAGCCCCATGTCCAAGGGCTATTAAGACGCCAGCAGCCTTGCTCTTATAACCCTTCGCTATTGTTACGGCGAAAACTGGTCCGGGCATCATAACTCCTGAGAGGGATATGAAAACCACAGAAGCCAAGAAAAGGTAAAAGTCTGTTCTAGGCTCCATGATTTTAGCCGTTCAGAGTTGGAAGGATTTTCTCTTCCGCAGCTTTCATTCCACTTCCGAGGCTAACATCGTATCCGAGGCGTTTTAGTGTCGTTTCTATCGCGGACACTGTGGCGGCTATATCGTTTTGGCTTACGTTTCCCATGTGTCCAACTCGGAAGCATTTCCCCTTTAAGGGTCCAAGGGTTGAGGCGACAACTATGCCACAATTCTTCATTTCATTTCTAAACTTGTTATCATCTATGCCTTCTGGATAATAAATGGCAGTAACAGTATCCGCCTCATATCCCTTTTCAGCCACGATTTTAAGGTTTAAGGCTTTCATGGCGGCTCTAAAAGCCTCAGCCAAAACATGATGCCTTCTAAAACGATTTTCTAATCCCTCATCAAGCACAAGTTTCAAGGCTTCATGCAGAGCGTAAATCATGTTCACGGGTGGAGTTGCAAAATACTTGGTCGGGTCTCGCATAACTGGAAGCCAGTTCTTAAAGCTGCCATACCACGAGCCGACGGGTGTTTTCCGCTTTTCCAAATATTCTAAGGTTTTCGGGCTAACAGCAACCAAAGCCAAGCCAGGCGGAACACCTATACATTTCTGCGAGCCGGAAACACAAACATCTATGCCCCAGTCGTCTACACGGACTTCCATCCCGCCAAGCGAGCAAACGGTGTCAACTATGTAGAAGGCTTCGCTGTGCTTCCGCACTATTTCGCCTATCTCCTTGATTGGATTTGCCACACCAGTTGAAGTTTCCACATGAGTAACAGTGACAGCCTTAAAACCACCCTCCTCCAACGCCTCCTTGACTTGTTCTGGCTTTACAGCCCTACCATACGGCACCTCTAAAACGCGGGGAACCGCACCGTAAACCTTGCACATTTCAACAAAATATTGTCCAAAAAATCCTGAAACAGCATTAAGCACTTTGTCGCCGGGCTCTACAATGTTGGCTACTGCCATCTCTAGGGCTAGAGTCCCAGAACCAGCAACCACAAACACATCACTGTCTGTCATGAAAACGCGTTTTAAGCTGTTTAAGGCTTCTTTGAATATGCTTGCGAATTCCTGGCTTGTGTGCGACAAGGGAGGCTTACACATGGCACGCAAAACTGAAGGAGCCACGTTTGTCGGACCGGGAATCATGAGAAGCTCTCTTTCAAACATTGCACTCACCATTTCATCCTCGAATGCTGAATTTTAGATGTCCAACCTTTATAAATGCTAAATCCTCTAAACTCTGGAAAAGGTGGACGCCATCATGAGCGTTGAATACATCAATGAAGTTTCAGTCGAAAAATACTTGGCGCTAGGCTTGAAACGCGAGGATTTCCTATGGCTTCTAAGGAAAATGTGTGAAATGCGAAAATTTGAGGAGCGGGTTGAAAAGCTGTTTTTTGAGGGTCAGCTTATTGGTCCATGCCACCTATATCTGGGACAAGAGGCTGTTGCTGCTGGCATTGTCAAGGCTTTGGACAAGGAAGACTTCATAATCTCCACTTATCGGGGGCATGGTCACGCCATAGCCCGCGATGTCCCATTGGAGGCTTTGATGGCTGAATTATTTGGCAGAAAAACTGGCACTTGTAAAGGCTTGGGTGGTTCTATGCATTCAGCCATGAGCGTGGAGCATAACATATTGCTTGCTTCGGCGATTGTTGGCGGGGGCATACCCATAGCCGTGGGCGTAGGACTGGCACTGCAATATCGGAGGAGCAGTAGAATTGTGGTTGTTTTCTTCGGCGACGGCGCCGTGAACACTGGCGCTTTCCACGAAGCCCTAAACTTGGCTGCTGTTTGGAAACTACCAGTCTTGTTCGTTTGCGAGAACAACTTTTATGCCTTTTCAGTTCCCCACAAGAAGTCTTTTGCCGGAGAGAGCATAGTTGCCCGAGCGTCAAGCTATGGGATAAAGGCGTTCTTAACCGACGGAAACGACGTGGTTGCCGTCTATTTAAGCGGGAAAAAAGCCGTAGAGCACATCCGTAGCGGAAATGGTCCAGCCTTTATAGAATGCAGAACATATCGAAAAAAGGGACACGGCGTTTATGACAAGGCGGAATACAGACCCAAAGAAGAGGTTCAAGAGTGGATGAAGAAAGACCCCATTGAAAGGTATGCAAACAACCTAATTAGGCTTGGAATACTGACAAAAGAGGATTTTGAGGCATTAAACGCGGAAATAGAAAAAACCCTAGACGCTTGTGTGGAGAAGGCAAAGACGGCGCCATACATGGAATTTGATGAGCTTTGGAAACTTGTCTATACTGAAGAGGGGGCTCACCATGGTTAGGGAGATAAGCTATACTGAAGCCCTAAACGAGGCACTGCGGGAAGAAATGGAACGCGACGACCGCGTAATAGTCTTCGGCGAAGACGTTGGCGTTTTCGGAGGCGTCTACAAAGTCACAAAGGGGCTTCTGGAAAAATTCGGACCGGAAAGGGTTAGGGACACCCCAATTTCAGAAGCCGCCATAGTTGGCGCAGCCATAGGCGCAGCACTTGCCGGTTTGAGGCCTGTTGCGGAAATAATGTATATGGATTTCATAACAATTGCTATGGACCAGCTGGTTACCCACGCGGCAAAAATTAGGTTTATGGGCGGTGGGCAGGTCAGCCTACCAATGGTTGTCCGAACTCAGTACAGTCTTGGAAGGGTTCACGGTTGTCAACACAGCCAGTTTTTGGCTTCATGGTTCCTAAACGTTCCCGGGTTAAAAGTGGTGCTTCCCGGAACCCCAAAAGATGCTAAGGGTTTGTTGAAATCCGCCATAAGAAGCGATGACCCAGTGCTGTTTGTGGAGTCTGGTGTGCTTTACAGTTGGAAGGGTCCGGTTCCAAAGGACGAATACCTTGTTCCGATTGGTCAGGCTGATGTTAAGCGGAAGGGTTCAGACTTGACGATTGTGGCTTTTTCCAGAACCGTTAGGGAGGCTTTAACCGCTGCAGATAGGCTTTCAACCGAAGGCATAGACGCTGAGGTTGTGGATTTGATGACCCTTAATCCAATGGACGTGAGAACCTTGGTGAATTCGGTTAAGAAGACGAATAGGCTTCTGGTTGCAGATGACAGCACAAAGACTGGCGGGATTTCAGCAGAAATAATAAGCCGCATCGTGGAGGAAGCCTTCGATTATTTAGACGCGCCGCCAGTCCGTGTTAATTCGCCAGACCTTCCAGTTCCCTTTGCCCAGCCACTGGAAAACCAGTATTTGGTTAATGCTGATAAGATATGTGAGGCGGCGAGGAGGCTGATGGGCTAATGCCCTTCGTTGTTTTCCCAAGAGTCGACCCGGTAATGAGTGAAGGCATAATCGCCGAATGGCTAAAACAGGAGGGCGACACTGTTCAAGTGGATGAGGTTATAGCCATAGCTGAGGGTGAGAAAACCACTTTTGAGGTGCGCTCACCATACAGTGGACGGATAGCGAAAATATTGTGCAAGGCTGGCGAAGTCGTCAAGGTTGGGCAACCCATATGCCAAATTGAAGGAGAAGAAGAGAAAGCTCCGAAAGTGGCTGTTGAAGTTAAGGCTTCTCCGCTAGCCAGGAAGCTGGCAGCCCAGCTTGGTATACCCCTACACGAGATTAGGGGCACTGGACCAGATGGGCGAATAACTAAGGAGGATGTTTTGCTGGCGGCTCGGGAACGGGGCATTGCCATTCCAGAGACTGAGGCAAAAGTTGAGGTTGAGGCTGTTAAGCGCAGAGTGCCCTTCGCTGGTATAAGAAAAGCCATTACACAGAGGCTTAATGCTGGTTTCCACGAGGCTTTGCCAGTCGCCCTAACAACAAAGTTTGCCGCAGACAAGCTTGTCAAGCATAGAGAGAAGACAAGCGGTTCCTTCACGGCTTATGCTGTTAAGGCTGTTGCCCTAGCCCTCCAAAGGCACAAAAAACTAAACGTGACGTTGGATGGCGGAGAACTTGTCTATCATGAGGAAGTCAATATTGCTGTGGCTGTGGACACGCCTAAAGGCTTAATGGCTCCAGTCATAAAAGGCGCTGACAAACTCTCTATTCAAGAATTAACCAGACGAATCAACGATTTTCAAGAGAGGGGATTGCGGGGCGAAATAACCCTTGAGGAGCAGTCAAACCACAGCTTTACTGTGACGAATCTTGGAGCGCTTGGAATACAGTATTTCACGCCGATAATTAATCCGCCAGACCCGGCTATACTGGCTGTTGGGAGCATAGAAACCGAACCATACATAACGGAGGATGGACGCGTGGAGCCGGGGAAGGTTGGCCATCTAACCCTGGTCTTTGACCATAGGATTGTTGACGGTGCACCAGCGGCAAAATTCCTAGCCACCATCAAGGAGTTTTTGGAGAATCCCGAAAATATGGAAGAAGCCAGCGCTTAGGCTGTTTTTATCCACTGTTTCTGCATTTCAACTATTTCGCTGCTGTTTTTGGCTTTTGCGTAGCTTTCAAGCATCTCCCTGTTTAGTTCTATGAAGGTGTGCCCCCACTTGAATATGGATAGAAGCCTAAGGGCTTCTTGGCGGTATCCAGCTATGTAGAGGGCTGCTGCTAGGGCTTCAGCCGTGCTAAGCTTTGTGGGGCATCCGAAATTGACCGGATTTCCGGCAATTAGGTATGGTAGGCACCTTGATGTGCCCCTCACGTTTTTCAGTAGGGGTTTTTCTGCATGTTCCCAGCTGAAGTCTAGGGCTGCCAAACCAAAGTTTGTTATACGCTCTTTGTCTGCTGGTGAGAAGGCCCTTTTCGAGTAGGGGTTTAGGACAACGGCTCTTCTCGGCAAGTGTTTTATTTGGTGCACAATTTGGATCAGCCCATGGCGTTTAAGTTTTAGGGCTGTGCACTTTTTGGGGTCGCATTGCCCAGCATGGTAAACGACGATTCTAACTGGTTTTTGCTGCACTAGGCTTTTGCACCTTCAAGTGGCTCATCGGGTTGTCCAAAACCTTTGGGATCCATTCTAGAAGGTCTGATGCCATCATGTGGTAGCCCTTCTCCTCAAAAACAAAGTCTCCAGCAGCACCATTAACGAAGGCTCCGGCAACCGCCGCCTCGGATGGGTCTGCGCCTTGTGCCAAGAAAGCGCCCACAATTCCAGAAAGCACGTCTCCGGTCCCGCCAACAGTCATGCCTGGGTTTCCAGTAAAATTGAGTTTGAAGTGTTTTTCGTCGGCTATTATGTCCACTGCGCCTTTGAGAAGTAGCACTGCGCCAAGTTCGGCTGCTGTTTTCTGCACTTCTGACGCTTTTTCCCTCAAATTTTCTGGCAAAGTTTTCCCCGTTAGTATGGCGTATTCTCCAGCGTGAGGCGTTAAAACCGCTGGCGCGTTCAGCCTTCTTTTAAATTCTGCAAAAGCTTTCAAGCCATCTGCATCCAGCAATAGTGGTTTTCCAGCCTCTTCAACAGCCTCTATTAAAGCCTTTACAGCGGCTCTTGTTTCAGCGTGAAGCCCCAATCCCGGACCGACGACGACGGCGTCCACCCGTTCTATGTGGGTTTTTAGGGCTGGTATGTTGCCCATGTTTAAGTGGTCCCCGTCAAGCTTTATTGTTATAAGGTCTGGCGTCATGGCTGCGATGTCGTGGGCTGTTTTGCTTGGCGCGGCGACATAAGCCAAATCAATGCCGGTTCTTAGGGCTGCAAGCGCCACCAATGCTGGAGCACCAGAAAAGGTTTCGCTTCCGCCAACCACAAGCAGTCTGCCAAAATCTCCCTTATGGGACTCGAGAGCACGCTGTTTTAGGACGAGGCTGACGTCTCCCGGACCAGCATAGTTCTCAAACTCCTTTGGCAAGCCTATATCCCTAACCAGCAGTTCGCCAACATAGTCTTTGGCTTTCTCCAAGCCAACTTTAGCCTTGTAAAAGGTTATCGTCAAATTCGCCTTCACAGCAGTTCCTAACACTTCACCCGTGTCTGAGTCTATGCCCGTTGGCACGTCAACAGCCACTTTAAAAGCGTTTAACAAGTTAATTTTCTCAACAAGCTGTTGTATTGGCGGTTTCAGCTTGCCCTTTGTGCCCGTCCCAAGCAGTGCGTCCACAACCACGTCAGCGTCCACGCTTGGCACAAGGGCGCTATCATAAACCTCGTAAATTGTAACGCTTTCTCTCAAGAACTGCAGAGCCTTCCAGTTCTCCAAAGCCGCCTTATGGGAGATTTCTCTAGCTTTTCCGGCAAGGATTGCCGTCACTTTGAAGCCCATGGCTGCGAGATGTCTTGCCGCAACAAATCCGTCTCCACCGTTGCCGCCTAAACCGCAGAAAACCGCCACCTTCTTGTCTGGCGTGAATCTTTTGGCTATTTCTTGGGCTACGTTTCGCCCAGCATTTTCCATAAGTTGAAGCAGTGAAACCCCAAAATATTCGGCGTTCAATTCTACAGCCCGCATTTCACGGCTGGTAATGCCTTCGCCTACAATATTTCCAGTGCTCATGTATTTGAACCTAACAGCTAATATCACATATTAAGGATAATAACATTTTCAAACAGCTCTGATTAAAACTAGTTTTCCTTTGTGAAAAATAGGGTAAAGTTTGACATGGCGGTTAGGGCAGCTGCCGAAAGCAGTCCCCAAGTTGTTCCATAGGCTTGAACGAATGGGGATAATGCGAATAGGGCGAGGCTTTGTCCAACATGGGTCAGTGTATCTAAACCGCTTGGAACAGTTGCCCGCACACTGCTAGGTGTAAGCGTATTTCGCCAAAACTCAATTACGGGGTGGCGTGTAGCTATGAGGCTCTCTAACACTATGACTAATGCTATTGTGGGGGCTGGATGGACTAAAAATGTGATTAAGAGGCATGAGCCAGTCCAGGCCCAAGAGAGCATGGCTGTGGCTTTCCTACACCCAACCTTTCTTGTTAAACGATGCGCATAGGCAGCGGTGACTATTGCTGGTAGGTGCATAGCTGAGCCTATCAATCCAAAAAGGGCTTCTGGTATTCCCCTTTCGCCGTAGACCGGTGTCAGTGTCTCCCAATAGGAGTATGCACCAGCTATGAATAAGGTCTGAGCTAACCCTAAAAACAATAGTGGTTTCTTTCTAATAATCCATCTGGCTCCACTTTTCAAAAGTTTAGTGTAAGGTTCCCTTTCACCCCCACCCCAGTTTTCCGGCATAAAAATCACTGCAAACATGAATGCCGTTAAGGCGATGATTCCAGCTGTGGGAATTGTCCACCAATATCCAACCGTAAACGTTATGAGGCTTCCAGCAATTCCAGCCGTAACGTCTGCCATGAGGCTTACGGATGTTCCCCGCCCAAAAACCTTGTCTAAATCTTCAACTTTTCCATTTTTCTCCATCTCATCGGTTATCCAAGCCTCCAAGGAGCCGCTTTGAAGTGCAGCCCCAAAGCCAGCTAAAAAGGCGGCTAAAACCGCTGTTATGGGAAAAGTGCATAATGCCACTATTAAATAGTTGATTCCAACGAAAACCAAACCTAGGGCATAGGTCCGTTTTCTCCCAAAACGGTCTGCAAGACCGCCAGTTGGGTAATCGAGCAAGCCAAAAATAAGTGCAAAAGCCGCCATGTAAAGGAAGCTGTAGCCAAGCCCAAAGGTTTGGAAGAGATAATAAGCCAAGTAAGGAATTTCAAAGGAGAATTCCCCTAAAGCTGAAACGATGTAATAAAGAGTGGCAGATTGCAAATGCATGAATACAAAATTTTGTTTCAACCTGTTTTAAAATATTCGCAACATCTCTATTCAAGATAACAACAAAATATTTTAATGGATTGTGGATAGACAATATTACGAGGAGGTTTAAATGCCTAAAGCATTTGTCCTAATCAACACGGAAATAGGCTCAGAGGCAGATGTCCTAAAAGACTTGAAAAAGATTGAGGGTGTCGAGGAAGCCTTCGCCGTTTACGGAGTATACGACATAATCGCAAGGGTTGGAGCCGAATCCATGGACAAGCTTAAAGAGATTGTTACTTGGCGCATTAGAAGGCTTGACAAGGTTAGGTCAACATTAACAATGATAATAGTTGAGGAAGCAACAAAATAGCCTACCCTTCTCCCTTTTATTTTCACCGCGTGCCAAGTGCTTGCAATGCTAAGAACGCATATTTTTAAATCTTTGGAGAGGTAATGCTGTTAGGCGTGTAAATGGCTCTTCAACAAATGCATATAGGCTTCGACGACACTGATTCGCCGAGAAAAGGGTGCACAACATACATAGCTGCACTTTTAGTGGAAAAACTGCATAGACAAGGCGTAGAGTTCACAGACTATCCAAACCTTGTTAGGCTAAACCCCAACGTCCCATGGAAAACGAGGGGGAACGGAGCCCTATGCCTAAGAGTAAAATGTGAAGAAAGCCTTGTTGACGTGGTTAAGGAAACAGTTATTGAGGTTGTTGAGGAAAACTCTGACTTAGCCTATAGGGGCACGGAGCCCGGTATAGTCTTCTTCACAAGAGCTAGGATTCCAAGAGAGGTTAAAGCCTTTGCGAGGAACGCCATAACAGGCATTGTAAACATGAAAACAGCCCTAAAACTCCTAAAACGTTACAGGGCCGAGGCGGTAGGCTTTAAAAGTGGACGCGGAATAATCGGCGGTTTGGCGGCTGTAGGCGAAAACCTCCAAGGAGGCCACACCTTCGAGGTTATTGCATATCGCACTCCGGAAAATTACGGCTTGAAAAGGAGGATAGATGCCTCGTCTGTTTTTGAGATGGATAAGGCAACAGCCCCATACACTTTCAACAATGTTGATCCGGAAACGGGCAGAATCCTGATAACGCCTCGGGGACCCGACCCGATCCTTTTCGGCATAAGGGGTGAAACTCCAGAAATTGTTAAAAAGGCCTTTGAAATGGTTAAGCCCCTCGAACCAGTGGAACGCTGGGTCATTTTCCGCACAAATCACGGCACAGACGCCCATTTAAAACGGGTTAAGAAACTTTGCGAAATAAAACCCTACCACCCAGTCATAGCCAAAGGCGTGGTGGCGGCAAACCCAAAAACTGTTCCAAGAAGACACGTAATTTTCCAAATCAAGGACGAAAGTGCATGTATTGACTGTGCCGCTTATGAGCCCACTGGCGATTTAAGGAAAGTGGCAAGCCAACTAATAGTAGGAGACTTTGTGGAAGTTTACGGTGGTGTCCGCCCCCCGTCTGGAAACCGTCCATTAACAATAAACCTTGAGAAACTGCGTTTGCTACGGCTTGCGCCAAAAATAGTTTATCAGAACCCCGTTTGTCCCCACTGCGGAAAACGGCTAAAATCCATGGGGAAAGGCAAAGGCTTTAGATGTGAAAAGTGTAACCAGCGCTATCCAAGTCTGGAAAAGATTGCTGTTAAAGTTAAACGTGAAGTGCGGAAGGGACTGTATATCACTTCTCCACGTTCCCAGAGGCACCTCACAAAGCCTTTTAGGCGTTATGGAATGGAAAAGAGTCACGCGTCAGTAGGCAAATTAATCGAAGGTTGGCATTTCCCGTAAAAGGCTTGTTTAGCTTAGCCTTCTTTAACCTTGAAGATTTCGCACAACAGCCTATAAAGCTCTTCTCCACCCTCAACCCTTGAGAACATTTCCTTTTCAGCCTTAAGGATGCGTCCCACAGCTTGATAGGTTTGCCTCCACTCCAACTCCTTCCACATCAACTTATAGTTTTTCAGCTCAATCCAAGCCCTAAAAATCAGAACAACGAACATGCCAAGGGTCAAAGCCAAATTTAACACGTATATTTCAAGCAGTTCCAGCTTATCCCACCTCCACTTAACGCTAAATAGTGTTAGAAGGTTTTTATAAGGCGATAATTTAACAGTTTGCAGAAGAGTCTGGAGAGGTCTGATTAAATGAGCGAAATTTTCCCATCAATAATTTTTCAGCTTGGTGTTGGTGGGATAGGCGGCTTCATTTTGGGTTTCGCCCTCAAAAAGTTGAGCAAACTCATACTGCTTTTGATAGGTTTTTTCGTTGTTGTTCTTCTTTATTTGGGCTTGAAGGGAATAATAAGCGTAAGCATAAATTATGGCGCATTATTCGAGGTTATAAGCAACTTTTTCCAATGGGCTGGTTCGGCCATATCGTGGCTAACTCACGTGGTGGCTTTGCTGCCCTTCGCTGGAAGCTTCATTGCTGGCTTCCTTTTAGGCTTGAAACTTGGATAGCAAAATAGTTTAAATGGGAGATTCAAGTTAATCCAATGGAAACCATCCAGCCTAAAAGGGTTGTCTGAGGCGTCTAAATTGGAGAGATTTCCAGCAGAGGAGTATGCCCTCCCATCCTTTAAAGAGAAAGGCTACGTTAGGAAGCTATGCCCAAAATGCGGCACATATTACTGGACTCTAAATCCTGAGCAAGAAACCTGCGGGGAAGCTAGGCCTGAAGGATGCGCCCACTACACTTTTATTGGAAATTCGCCTACAAGGCGGAGCTACAGCTTTCGTGAAATGCGGGAGTTCTTCCTGTCCTTTTTTGAAAGGCGGGGGCACACTCGCATTAAGCCTTATCCTGTTGTGGCGAGGTGGCGGGACGACATTTACCTTACCCATGCAAGCATAATTGACTTCCAACCCTACGTCACTGAGGGTATTGCCCCGCCGCCAGCAAACCCGCTTGTAATTGCTCAGCCCTGCATCCGCCTTGTGGATATCGCCAACACTGGTCCAACGTTTGGTAAGTATGTGACGATTTTTGAGATGGGTGGGCATCACGCCTTCAATTATCCGGATAAGGAGGTTTACTGGAAGGACCAGACGGTTCGTTATCATGACGAGTTCATACGGGAGTTGGGCATAGAACCCGAAGAGGTGACCTATAAAGAGGAGGTTTGGTCTGGAGGTGGAAATGCTGGTCCATGCCTAGAATGTATAGTTCGCGGTTTGGAGGTTGCCACCCTCGTTTTTATGCAGTTTAAGGTTGTTGGCAACCAGTTTGTTAAGCTGCCCATAAGGACTGTGGACACTGGTTATGGGATAGACCGTTACACTTGGCTTTCGCAGGGCTCTGTAAGTGCTTTCCACGCCATTTACGGCGACTTGCTGGACAAAGTCTTTAAGATGGCTGGTTTAAGCCTTGACAACGAGTTTTTGGCGAGGGTTGCTAAACTTTCAGCCACAATAAGCTTGGACAAAACTGTTGGTAGGCTTGAGGCTAGGAGGAAAATGGCCGAAATGTTAGGTGTAGATGCTGTTAAGCTGGATGAGTTGTTGCTTCCTGTTGAAAATGCCTTCGCTGTTACTGACCATACAAAATGTTTGGCTTTCATACTTTCTGAGGGGGTTGTCCCATCTAACATTCAAGAGGGTTATTTGGCTAGGCTTCTTTTCCGCAGGATTTACCGCCTATTAAGGATGCTTGGCATTCCGGATAGGCTTTACGACATTTTTGACATGCAGGTTGAATATTGGTCTATGGATTACCCGCATCTTAGGGACATGCGGGACGAGA
>Ga0272449_1001159_pt1 | contig 28029 bp, 30 predicted proteins | sample YNPCB0241_FD_198679 | JGI IMG/M metagenome (GOLD analysis project Ga0272449, IMG submission 198679) | Hot spring sediment microbial communities from Yellowstone National Park, WY, United States - YNP-CB-024-1 | ecosystem: Environmental > Aquatic > Thermal springs > Hot (42-90C) > Sediment... | reverse complement strand
ATTAAGAGAGATTTTGGCCAATAAAAATTATGATGAGAAAGCAAAAAAAGAGTTAGTTCGTTTAATTTCGCAAGGAGACAAGGTTATAGAGCAAAAAAGGGTTCATGAGGCATTAGAACATCAAAGAGAAAGATTATCCGCTTTAGGTTATTCAAGTTTTCATGAAATTTCCGCTGGTGATACTATTATTGAATTGAATGAATATTATACGAAATTGTTTGATGAGAAAGAAAAAAGGTGGGTTAAATATCTGATTGTCACGGCAATGGATAGCGTGATTTTGTTAAAAAAGCCATTAAAGGAAGTTTTGGGAGTGGAATTTTATCCTTTTGTTACTTGGTCTGATGATGTAGATTTAAATGATTTTTGGTCTGATAGCCTCGCTGATTTGATTAGAACACCAAACAAAATTTTGAATATTTGGTTTTCTCAATTATTGGAAAATAGAACTTACAGAAACTTCGGAATGATGTTTTACAATTCTTCATTGATTACACCACCAACTTTTGAGCCAAAACCATTTGGGATGTATGGAATTCCAGTGCCAGAAGGTAGAAGTTTGTCTGAAATGTTCCAATATATTCAAATTCCGCCATTAACCGACACCATCAATGAAATGGAATATGTAACAAAATTTATAGAGAGAGCATCAGGGGTGGTGGCATTGGATAAAGGAGTAAGCGAGAAAAAACAAATAACTTTAGGGGAGGTTCAAATTCTTGCTTCTAAATCAGCGGAAAGAGCCATTGAAATTGCTAAAAATTATCGGCGGGCTTGGAAAGAGTTTGCGATGAAATGGTATGAGATTATGAAAGAAAATAAAACTGATGCGGTTAAATTGTTTAAGAGAAATTATAAAGGGAGATGGTGGGAAAAGGTTGTTTATCCTTCAGATTGGATTGATGAAAATGGTTATCAAATAATTGTCAGAAGTTCGAGTGAGCAAGAAAATGACAGATTGGCCTCTTTGCAAAAATTAATGTTTGCGAAAGAACAATTTGTTGATAACAAATCGTTTAATGAAGCATTTAGAAAAAGAGTTTTGGAGATTTGCAATTTTTCCTCTGAAGAAATAAATAATATTTTAGAAGAGGAAAGGCAAAAAGAAAAAGAGAATGAAAAAAAGATTGGCAACATTTTGGTTAATCCAGAAACATTATCTTTAGCTTCTCAAACATTACCAGACGAATACGATTTGATTTTGCAAAAACAAAAAAAGGCTTTAAAAAAAGCAAATATTTTAGAAGAAATTTAAAAATATGGCTATTAATCTTTTAAAATTAATCCAGGAAAAATTAAAAATCAATAGTTATGATGAATTAAACGAGGCTGAAAGAGAATATATCAGAAATTTAGAAAAAATTTTGGCTGAAAGCAAAATTACTGACGAAAAAGTCAAGGAATGGTTAAAAGTTCAAATTAGTTTAATTGAGGATGATTTATGCAATCCAGACAATTCTTACAAAAAAGATATTTATTTGAAAGCCAGATTGAGAAATTTTAAAATGCTTTTGAATTATTTAGAGAGTGAAAAAAAGGTAGAAGAAGAAATTGTTAAACAATTAAAATAAAATCTATGCCTTACAAAAAGCCAAAAAAAGTTAAGGGTGGTTGGGTTTTGCCAAAGAAAACTGGTGGTTATCATCGGTCAAAAACAGGAAAAATTGTGAAGTTTAAGACAAAAAAATCGGCCGAAAAAGTTGCTCGTTTTCTCAATGCCATAGAGCATGGATGGAAACCAACCAAACTTCCCAAACCAGCCTTAAAAAATCTCAAAGTTTTAAGAAAAAGATAGTTCATTAATCTTTTAAATATTTTAATGGCAAGACGATTAAATCATTTGATTTAATCTAACCTTGCCAATGAGGAAAAAACCTATGTTAGACAAAAAAAAGCTTCAAACCTCTTCTGATGAGGAAGTAATTGGCGGGGAAACCCAAACCAATGAAACCTCTTCAGAGGAGACGAAAGGAGAAAGCCAAACTCCTAATAAAACTCCTTCATCAGAGGAAAATGAGCCGTCTTCTGATGAAGTTGAAAGGTTGAAGCGGGAAATTGAAGAATTAAAGAAAAAACTTTCCGCTTCAGCCAGAGGCGTCCAAAAAATTTTGGACGAAAACAAAAGATTAAAGGCTCAAATCGCTGAATTGGTTCAAAAAAACCAATTCAGTATACCCGCTGAAGAGGTTCTGAAATCTGAAATTCCTGAATGGGAAATTTACGACGAAGAACAGAAAAAACTTCTGATTAAGCTTTTTGAGCTGGCTACCAAGCAAGCGATTAATGCTACGAGGTCTTCGCAAGAATTTAAACTGGTTGAAGAGCTTTATGAGCAGTATAACTGGGAAAAGCAATTTTCAGAGGTTGTTAAAGAATATCCAGAACTTAAAGATAAAAAAGAGGAATTTAAAGAATTTTCTTACCAACCAGAAAATAGGACAATTCCCCTTTCTGTTCTCGCCGAGGCATTCCTATTCAGGAATAAAAATCTCACTTACAAATCAGAACCTCAACAGCCAAAAGTTGGTCTAGAAAGACCAAGTGGCGGTGAGCGGGTTTCAACTACCCCAACGATGACGGGAGAAGATTGGTTGCGATTGGCTCAAAAAAATCCATCTGAATTCTTGAAAAGAGGAAAAGAATTTGAGGCGTGGTTGAGAAAGCAAGAAGAAAAATAAAATAATATAATTTAAAGGTCGCTCCCGTGCTCATCGTTGGAGGTGAATGCTTAAAAAATAATTAAACTTAAATATATGGCTTACAACTTATCTAACCTCATTCCAGTAAAGTTTTCTACCAAGTTAATCAAGAGATTCTGGGAAACTACTATTTGGAGAGATATTGCCAATACCGATTATGAGGGAGAAATTAAGCAAGGGGGCGACCAGGTTTATATCAGGACTGTTGCTGATGTTATTAATTTAGAGAACTATACCAAGGGGCAAACATCTTTGACTCCTCAAGACCTTGCTCCGGCAAAGGAAGCATTGGTTGTTGACCAACAGAAATACTTCAAATTTGTTGTTGATGATATTGATAAATTTCAGAGTGATATCAATGTTATCAATGAATATGTCGAAGAAGCCAGAAAATCTATTGATGCCACCATTAATAGATATGTGTTAAGCCTTTATGACGAGGTCCATGATGATAATAAAATCACCAATAGTGGTTCTGCTATTGCCGTCAATAAAGACACAATTTACAGATACATTGTTCAAGCAAAAATTAATCTTGATAAGAAAGAAATTCCTTTAACTGATAGATTTTTCGTTTTCCCGCCAGATGCTCAATTAGCCCTCTTAAATAGCGGTGCTTTAACTCCAGCGGTTGCTGTTGCTTATGAAGAAGTGGTTTTGAAGGGTTTGGTTGGAACTGTTGCTGGCTTCAAGATTTATATTAACAATGGCGTTTCTGGCAATAATACCAATGGTTATTATTGTCTCTACGGCCATAAATCAGCCATCTGTATGGCGGTTCAAATCCTTGATGTTAGCGTTGTTCCATCATCTTCTGACCCGAATTCCTTCCTCAATACTTGCAAGGGTTTGGTTGTTTATGGTGCGAAAGTTCCAACTGAAAGAAAGAAAGCACTTGGTTATCTTTTCGCTAAATTCTCTGTGTCATAATCTGGTTTTCTGATATATTGGGTGGGAGCGATAAAGGTTCCCACCCAAATATCAGGAAATCAAATCTTATGGATAAACTACTTAAAATTTTAGAAATCATTAAAAATGAAATTCTTTTATTGAGCAAAAAAATCACCGATGCGGTTTTTAAAGTTAAGGTTGTGGAGATGCCACAAATTAAGCCAGAAGTTAAGGTTGATATTAAGCCAGAAATTAAAGTTGATATTCCAGAAATCAAAGCCAAAGATTTAAAAGTTCCACCAATTGATGCTTCTCAAATCAAAATTCCACCACCAAATGTTAAAGTTGAAATCTCAAAAATTGAAGTTCCACCAATTGAAGTTCCAAAGCCAGAAGTAAATGTGGAAGTTGATTTGAAAAAAATAGAAAAAGTTTTGTCAGAACTAAAATCATCAAAATTTAAATTTGAATTACCTGATTTTAGTAAATTAGTTAAAGAAATAAAAAAAGAAAATGAAAAATTGGTTAAAGAAATAAAGGAAGCGGTTCAATCTATTAAGGTTGAAATGCCAGAAAAAATAAAAGCACAATTGATTTCTGCTGATGAAAGTGAAGTTTGGGATTATAAAGATATTAAGCAAGCGGTTGTTATTGGTGGCGGTGGTGGAGCAATTATTTCTGATGATAGATATGTTTCTTATGAGCCATCAGATGAAGATATTAGAGAAGATGTTGAATATTTTGGTTTTTTAAATCCCGATGGTGCTTGGAAAATAACAAAACACGATATAGTGAATGGAACTTGGCGATATATTAAAGGGAGAGAAAATTATCAGCAGGCATGGCAAAATCGGGAAAATTTAGATTATAAATATATCAACGAAATATAAACTTATGACTTCAAGGGAAATAATTCAAGCAATAAGAAAAAAAATTTTGGAGCATAATGTGGGTATTTTTACTGATAGCGATATTATTAGAGTATTAAACAATATTTTATTGGAAATTTCTTCTAATTTGAATCTTCAAAGCAGAATTAAAAAAACTACTCTTACTTTTACTGATGGTAAAGCCGATTTGCCAGCAGATTATTTGAGTTTTTATTATGCTACTGATGGAGCAAAAGAGTTTTCTTTAAGGCCGATAGAAAACTTTTTGGAAGGAGACGAAAATTATTGTTTGACTATTTTAGAAAATAAAATTCTTGTTAAACCAGATACAACCACTTCTCTTGATTTATATTATTATCGCAAACCAACAGAAATTACTTCTGAAAAACTTAATGAAGAGCCAGACATTGACCCATTATTTCACGAAGTTTTAATTTTGGGAGCAGTTTATCGTTGTTTTGAAGATATGCAAGAAAATGAATTAGCTAATGTTTATCAGCAAAAATACATTCTTTTAAAAGATGAAAGGACAAAACTTTTGAGAAAAAGAGAGGAGAGTGGGCAAGAAGGAAAATCATTATTTGAATATACGAAGTTAATTTAATCTTATGGAAGCCACCAAAAAATTAGTTGTTTCAAATTTATTAGATATTGTTGATATTGATGAAGGAGTGAGTGGAAAAAAGGAGGTGCCAGTTAATTGCATTTATACTGGGGCAAATGAAATTCAAAAAGATACTGGCTGTGAATTATTTAACGAAAATGGAGATGATATAATCACAAGTTTATTCAGTTATAAAAAGCAAAATGGCAATGAATTTCTTTTAAGGACAATTGGAACAAAATTGCAGTATTATAACAATGGAAATTGGACAGATTTAAAAGAAAATTTAACAGATGGAAAAATGATGGGTTATAAAGTTTATGATGATGTTCTTTATATGGCTAATGGAGTAGATGCGTTAATGAGTTGGGATGGAAGTGGGAATGTTCAAGTTCATACTGGTAAACCAACTGGCAATATTTTAGAAATTTTTGAAGATAGATTATTTATTGCTGGCAATGAAACTTATCCTTTATCTCTTTATTATTCAGAGCCAGGAGAGCCATTAAATTTTCCAACAGCCAATGTGGTTAAGCCACCAGGCACTGATAAAATTACTGGTTTAGTTAAATATTACAATTATTTGATAATTTTTAAAGAAAAATCAACTTGGCGACTTCAATTTGTTTACGAGCCAAATTCTCAACTTTATATTCCAAAAATAGATGTTATTTCAAGCAATTATGGTTGTGTATCAAAAAAAGGCTATTGTTGGGTTGAAAATGATGTTTGGTTTTTTACTGGCAAAGAAGTAAGAAGGATTGCTTGGTTGACAAGTATGTTTGGTGGTGGGGTGGTTGGTTTTGACCCTATATCTTTATCAAATCAAATTAAAGATGGTTTAGCAAAAATAAATGAAAATTTCGCTGATAGAGCAGTTGCTTTCTATCATCAAAACAGGTTCTATTTATCTGTACCATTAGGGGCAGATGAAGTAAACAATACCACCTATATTTGTCATATTCTTTACAAAAATAACTGGACGAAATTAGTTGATAGGGTAAAGGCAAGAATGTATTGTGTCACAATTTATCAAGATAAAGTTTATTTCTCAACTTTGACTGAAAAAGGGAAGATTTATAAATGGACTGATGGGTATAATGATAATGGAGAGCCGATTAAATCTTATGCGGTTTTTAAGCAAATTGGCGAACAGGATTTTCTAAAAACATTAATCTTTAAATCTTTAGATTTGGAATTTAAGAATATAGAAACAATTTGCGATGTTGAATTAATCATTGATGATTTTGACGAAAGGTGGAAAAAAACAAAATCATTTTCAATTGTTGTTGAAAATGATGGGATGGAAAATACAATTGGTGAAGTAGTTGTTGGACAAATTTTTGTGGGAGATGGTTATGGGGAAGAAATAGAACCAACTGAATATGTTAAACGCAGAATATATTTTCTTGATAAAGGAAATACTTTAAAAATAAAGGTCGGTAATAATAGTTTAAAAAATTTTGTTATCTCTCGTCTTGGCCTTGAATATAAAGCCAGAGATAGGCGATATATTCAGCCAAGCAAGACATTTAACATTTCTTAAACATATGAAACAATTAGAAAATTTTTATCGGGCTTCATTAACAGTGGCTTGTGGCAATTCAACGGGCAAAATTTATGTTGATGTTTTGCCTCAATTAGATGAAGGTTATTTAGTTATTTCTCCATCTGTTAGCACTAAAAGAGAAATTATTGCTTATAATGGCAAAGGAACTGATGAAATTGGTAATTATATTAATGTTACTCAAAGAGGATTAGGGGGAACAAATGCTCAACCTCATTCTATTGGTGAGCCAATAAGAGGAAATTTAACGGCTGAACATTGGAATGAAATGAAAGAAGAAGTGGATAATTCAGTTAAAAAAACTGGTAATGAAACGATTGCTGGAGTAAAGACATTTTCTTCTTTTCCAATTTTACCAGATGATACTCCAACTGAAGATAATCAAGCAGTTCATAAAAAATATGTAGATGACGCGATGACGGCTGGAGCACCAAATGCTTCTTCAACGACTAAAGGAATTACTAAATTGAGTGTTGACCCAGAAGACCCAAATAATCCAATTGCTGTTGGAAGTAATGACCCAATACTGGAAAAAATACCATCAAGTTTGCCAGTGCCAGTAAGTCAAGGAGGAACAGGAGCAACGACAACATTAGAGGCAAGAATTAATTTAGATGTGCCGAGTAATAGCGAAGTAGTAAAATTAACGGGCAATCAAACAATTGGAGGAGTTAAAACATTTACTTCAATTCCTGTTTTGCCAAATTTAGACCCGACAAACGATAATCAGGCAACAAGAAAAAGTTATGTAGATAAAATTCCTTATCTGGTTATTGATGGTTCTTCAGAAAATGATAATGAAAAAAGCTTTTCTTTTACTGCTTCTGGTGTTTGGCTGAGAATAACAGGAATTAGAGTTTATCTTCCTGATGGACAAAAATTTTTAAGATTAACTATGTATTGTAAGGCTGCAGTAGGAGCAACGACTGATATTAGACTTAATGTTCCTAATGTTGGAACAAGTGTTCAGTTTAGTTTTTCCTCTGATAGTTATGCGTGGAGAGATGGAACCGAATGGTTTGATATTAGTTCTCTTCCTGCAGGTTTTGTAACAATAAGTATTGAAGGAAGAACTTCTGCTCTTACTAATACTTTTAATTGGAAAGGATTATCTTTAATGCTTTTTGCTAAACCATCATAACCTCTTAATCATATGCCTCAATATCTTAAATTTGGAACTTCACCAACCGTTTATCAATATGATGAAGCAACCAAAGAATTAAAACCATTCGTTGGTTCTTGGAATGCTTCTGATTGGGAAAAATATACAGGATTTAGCAATTGGGGTGGAATTACTCATTTTAAAAATGTTTCATTAGAAGATTTTTTAAAAACCAGTGGAGCAAAAATTGGCGGAGAAATTACAAAACCGCAATCAACCACTACCTCATCAATTCCTTTTGGTTCTACTCCATTAAATCAGCCAATTATTGGTTCTCAAACTTTTGCTGATATTTTGAAAGAAAGCCAACCGCAATTATCACCTTCTTTAACCCCAATAGCCACAACAACCCCAGCAGTTCCAGAAAAAACACCGATTGATATTTTACAGGAAGCATTAACACGAGCACAGGCAAAAGCAGAAGAATATAAAAGTAAGTGGGAGCAGACACAAGATGAATTGGAAAAAACAATTAAAGCTTGGCAAGCAGAGATTAAAAGAATTTCTGAAAATCCTTGGCTAACAGAAGACCAAAAAAATGAGGAACAAGAAAAAATCAATAAGAAATATGGCGATTTAATTGTTGATACTTCTACTCAATTTTTAACTGCTTTTCCAGAAGCCAGCCCACAAATTCAAAAACAATTACAAGATATGGCAAGGGCTGGTTTTAGTTATGATGAAATAAACAAAATTGCTACAAAAATCACCCAACAAGCATTAATACCTTATCAATCATACATTAAACAATTTGCTACTCGCTATTTACAGCCAATTTATGAAAAGCAATACATGGAAACTCTTGAACCACTAACAAAATTTGTTGAAGAACAAAGGAAAGCATTGGAGCAAATTCCTCAACTTTGGAAAGAATATTATTATGGCGGAGAAGATAAAAAAGGATATATTCAGCAATTAAAAGAAGAAGCAGAATTAAAAAAGAAGCAATTAGAAGAACAGATTGAAAATGAAAAAACAGATTTAAAAAATTTCTTTGACCTTTCAAAACAATATTTACAAGCAGATTTAGATAGACAATTAGCCACATTAGAAGAACAGAAAACAGGGGCTCAAAGATATTTGACTGGTTATTTGGCTAAACTTGGAGCACTAAATACCAGCGGACAAGCAATTAATGCTATTGCTACTTTAAATGCTAAATACGATAGGCAAATTAGTGATGTAAAAACAAAATATAATTTGATGCTTCAACAAAAAGAATTAACTTATCTTCAACAATTGAGAAGATTAGATGAAAAATTAGAAGAAGCTAAAGCAAAAATTAGTTCTGATGTTTCAAAAACAGAGCAAGAAATCGCTGAAAAACTATTTGATTTAGAAACAAAAATAATAGAAAAGAAAAGTTCTTTAGTTTCTAAATGGATTGATAAATACATTGATACTCAAAGGACAGCAATAAAAGAAGCAAAAGCCTATACTGCTGATTATATTAAAGATTGGTTTAATTATGCTTCTACTCAATATCAAACTCAATTACTTGAAAATGTTTTACCAATTTTAACTGATACAAAGAAAGAAGAACAAGATTTAAAAATTTTAAAATTAAAATTGCAGGTTAAAGCCATTTCAAATACGGTAGGTACAACAGGCATGGCTAGTAAACCAACAACTACTGAATGGGCATTAGAAAAAGGTGTTTATGGTTTATCTCCAAAAGAAATTGCTGATATTCAGAATTTAAAAAATCCACCTCTCTGGTTTGCTCAAAGATTAAGTCAAGAAGAGGGCGTCTCTTATTTACCGACTTCTCCATATGTTAAGAAAAAATGGGAAGAGGCAAAAATCAAATTACAAGGATACACCATTCCACCAGCCAAATTATTACCTCCTGACATTCAAGCATTTATTAATAGAGTTCAAGAGAAAATAAATACTGGAGAAATGAGTATTGAAAAAGCACAAATTGAATTTCCTGCTTTGGCTCCATACTTTAAACCAAGGGGTTCAGCCACATCATTAGATATTTTAGGAATTTCCTCACCTGCTTTGAAAGAAACATTATCCAAAACTGAAGAGAAGGAAAAAGGAAAAAGTTGGTATGAAAGAATTTTAGACCTTTTTGAATAATTAAAAATATGCCACTTGAAGATATAAAAAAAGAATATGAAAGATTGATGGAAAAATATAAAGATAGCGATTTGTTGAAACCACTTTCTATTTCTATTCAGCCATCTTTATCTATTCAACCATCTCCATTAGGAGATTTAAAGACTGAATATGAAAAATTAAAAACAAAATATAATTGGGAAGAACCAAAAATGCCCGCTGAACAACCAGCGGTTTCTTATTTATCAGAAGCCCCAATGTTTTCTTATTTATCGCAAGCACCAAAGATAAAAACAAAGCCAACAATTGGCGAAAGTGCTTTATATGCTTTAAAAGAAACGGGAAAATTTGCTGGTGAAATTGGCAAAGGGGTTATTGATTTTTTTACGGGAATGGGAAAAACGCTTTTTGATATTGTTAAAACTTTTGACCCAATAAGAGCAATTAAAATTAATTTAGAAAACTTAAAAACACCAGAAAAAATACCAAAGAAAATTTATGAACCATTGACAAAAAGAATAATTACCAAAGGTGAAGAAGCGATGGAATTAGCACCATTAATCAGTGAAATTGCTTCGGCTATTCAACCAGAAAAATATCAACCAATAACGGCTGAAGAAGCAAAAAAATCTAATTGGAAATATGTGGCTGGAGGATTATCAACTATTCTTGATGTGGCTATTGCTTCAAAATTTTTAGAAATGCTTTATCAAGGATTAACTGCCCCAGCAGTTAAAAAAGTTCCATTGAAAGTAATGGAACCTACTTTTGGTTATGAAGTTACACCAGAAGGAGTAGCAAAGCCAAAAATACTTCCTGGTGGGGTTTATTATGAATATGTTATAGAAATTAAACCAACCAAACCTAACGAAATTTCTCCATTTCTAAAAAAAGAACCAATTTCAAGATGGTTTCAATTATTTAAACCAGGTGCTCCTAAAACAGTTATTGACCCTGAAACTTTACAATCCATACAAATTCCAGGTGAGCCAATTCCAACTAATACCTATATTCAAGAAATTTTTGATGGCACAAAATTAACTTATCGGGCTTATAACATTAGCGGTAATGCGTTTATAGAAAGTTTGAAAAAATTATTTAACATTAAGGCAACGCCAAAAGAAATTGTTTCTAAACCAATTGATATTAACTTTGCTAAAGATATTATTCCTTCTGTGGCTCGTGAAGTAAAACCAGTTCCAAGTGCCCAACCACCAATCATTCCAACTTCGCCAACCACAATTACCCCAACTTCCACTCCAAAAATCACTTCAGAAGCGATTAAAGCTCCTATAGAGGAGGTTAAACCAGAAGTCAAGCCAAAAATCCCTCCAGAACTTAAACCATTAGCAGAACAGGCAAAATTAGTAGAAACTCCAGAAGATTTAAAAGATATCATAATTGATAGCGGAAAAGCAAAAGAAATAGGTGATGCTTTAGAAAGGGCAGGATTTAAAAATTTAGGGGAATTTTGGAATGTAGTTAAGGGAATTAAGCCAGAAATTCCTCAAGGGGGATTATCAAAGTCAGAAGTCAAACCAGAAGTCAAACCAGAAGCCAAATCAGAAGTCAAGCCAGAAGCCAAATCAGAAGCCAAACCAGAAGCCAAACCAGAAGCCAAACCAGAAGTCAAGCCAGAAGTTGAACCAGAAGTTAAACCAGAAGTCAAACCAGAACGCACTAATTTTGGCGAAAGATTAAAGGCTCTTGGTCCATTAATGGGTTATTATAAAAATAAATTAGCTAAATTAAGGGCAGAAGGCATTCCTTATAAGGAGGCAAAATGGCAGGCATTAGAAGCAGTTGAAAAAAAAGCAAAATCAAAACCAGCAGGTGAAATTGGCAAAAAAGCACTTGGTGGCATGATTACTCCCGAAGATATAAACAATTATAAAATCAATTGGTTTAGAGAAATTTGGGAACGTTTTTTCCCATCTCAAAAAATAAAAAGATTAGAAAAATCAATTGGTAGAGAAATTTTAGAGCAAACACCAAAAGACATCCCCGCTTTAACTTATTTATTTAGAAGTTTTTTACCAGCCAGAGTTATTTTTGCTGGTAATCCTCTCGCTTCAGAAAAAGTGGCTGATATCATAACTAAAAACTTGGCTTTTGAGGCAGAAAAAAGTGTTTTATTGAGTCGGATTAATAAACAGATTGAAAAATATAAATTAACACCAGAACAAAAAGAAAAATTGGCTGATTATATTGAGATGGGATTAACAGATGAACAAGTTGATAAATTGCCAGAACCATATAAAAGCGTGATTAAGGATTATCGGAAAAATGCAGAAATTATTTTAGAATTAGTTAGAAGGGTTGGTGGCAAACCAGAACATTTCAGATTTGACATTACTAATTATCTTCATCATTTCTTTGTCGGAAATTTTGAAGTTTATAGTCCATCGCAAAAGAAAAGATTATTCATTGGCAAATATAAAGATGCAATAGATTTCTTTGAAAAATATCTTTCTCAACATCCAAATACTGATGCTGTTATTAGAAAAAGAGGATTTCAATGGCCTTCTACTGCCACTCCTTTATCTCAAAAAGCATTTATTAGGTTTTTAATTCAAGTTTCTGATGCTTTATCAATTTCAACAAAAGAATTAATGGAAAGTGAAATTTTAAAAGGAGTGGCAAAAATTAAAAGAAAAAAAGTTTTTGTCGGAGCATTATTGCCAAGAATAGCAAATTTAGGTGGTTATTTGAAAGACCCCTTAGTTGTTCAAAAAATTCTCATTAGCAAACTTTTGAGAAAAAATTATATTGAAGAAATGAGTAAAGATTTAAGAAAGATTTTGCCAGAACTTCCGCCTGGCTATAGAAAAGCAATGGAAGAATATATCAACACGATAGAAACACAAGGCTTGCTTGATTATCATTATTATGGATTGAGAAAAATAACTGGTAAAATTAAAAAATGGCAAGCAACATTTAAACTTGGTTATGGTTTAAGACAAGCAGGCATCAATTCAATTCAGTTTATAACCTTTTCTCCAGAACTTGGCTATAAAAATATTGTGCAAGCAATAAAAAATTTAAAAACTCCAGAAGCAGAAAGAATTTTAAAAAAGAGCAATATTTTAACTAATTATGCCATCAGATATGAAGGAGGCGAATTTAAACCGATAAAAGATGTAAAAATTTATCATCCATTGGGCCTTTTCACTGAAGCAGAAAAGTTTACAAGAAGTGTAGCATTTTTGGGTTACTATCAATATGCTTTAAATAGGTTTGATTTAAATATTCAAAATGAATTTAGAAAAAAATATGGATTAGAGCCTTATGCAAGTAAAGAAGATATGGCAATAGATTATGCAATTAGAGAAGTGGCTGGTTCAATGGGAATGTATAATTATACTGATTTACCTCGTGCTTTTTTGCATCCATTAGGCAGTTTGGCTTTTCAATTTCAATTTATTAGATTAGTTTGGCTTGATAAAGCATTAAGAGTAACTTTGGGAAAACCAACTGCTGGAACAGAAATTTTCTATAAAGCACAACCATTAACTACTGCTGAAAAATTTGCTCGCTTATCAAGATTTTGGACAATAAATATTCTTTTATCTGGCTTAAAATTAATTGAACCTCTTTTAAAAATATTTTTAGGTATTTTAGGTGGTGGATTGGGAGTTTTGCTTTTAAATTACTTTTACAATAAATATCCTAAATTAGCTGCTGGTTTATTCTCCTTAATTGGCGTAGATTTAAGTTCTGGCTTTTCTACTGAACCATTCCAAGTTTTAGAAAAAGATACTTTACTCGGCAATTTGGGAGTAAATATTAGTGATGCTAAAAAAGGATTAACCGCTTTAAAGAAATTTAGAGAAGGTAAATGGAAAGAAGGAGTAAATATTCTTTCAACCATTTCTCCAAATATAGCTAGAATGGTAGAAGCATTGTTCTTTATGGAAGAAGGAGTAAAAATGAATTGGTATACAGAAATTCCGCAGGCAAAATTTACTTTGGCTGAAAGGGTAGCTTATGGACTTGGTTTTACACCATTAAGATTAACAAAGGCTAGAAATTTATCGCAGTTTATCAAAATTTTAAATGATGAAAAAGAAGCGAGAAATAAACAGATAAAAGAGGCAATTAAACAGAGAGATGCGGTAAAAGTTCTTTATTTAATCAAAGAATGGAATAATCTTTTTGTTAAAATGTTTCCGATGATGGTTGAAAGGATAGAAGAAATTACTCAAAAAAAATTGAATGAAGCAAATAAACAAAGATTGCTTAATAGATATACTTACGATTTAAAGAATTTAGCCACATTAGAAAAAAATCAGTTGCTTGAAGAATTGTTAAAAAGATTTTCAATTGAAAAACAACTTGATATTAAACAATTAAATAAATAAAAATATGCCTTACAGACCACGACAAAAAAAACTTGATTATTACGAAAAGGGAGGAGGTGCAAAAGATGTAAAATGGGGAGATATTGGCGGAACATTATCAGACCAGACAGATTTACAGGAAGCATTAGATGCTAAGGCTAACTATACTGATTTGGAAAATTATGTTCCTTATACAGGAGCGACTCAAAATGTGGATTTGGGAGGGTATGATTTATTAAATGCTTCTATAATTAAAGCTGAATCCTTATTTTCTAATTTTGATGATTATGAAGCAATAGACCTACAAAATAGAAATCTTACATCCAATAATGGTATTTCCTCTTTGAATTGGGCAACTAAAATAAAAATTATAGACCAGGATTCTGGTTTTAGTGCTACTCTTGATGCTGCTTTACTAACTGCTCATCAAACCTTTACTTTTCCCGATAAATCTGGCACCTTTGCTTTAACTTCTGATATTTCTTGGGGCAACATTACTGGTACATTATCAGACCAAACAGATTTACAAAATGCCTTAGATAATAAAGTTAATTTAACTGGCGACCAAACTATAGATGGAATTAAAACCTTTAGTTCTTTTCCAATTTTACCCTCCTCAAATCCAACCTCTGATTATCAAGCGGTTCATAAAAAATATGTAGATGAACTTGCTACTTTGGCTATTGAATGGCAAAAGGCAGTTAAAGATAAAGATTTATCACAACCACCAGCAAACCCCGCTATTGGCGATAGATATATTATCAATTATGCGGTTTCTGATAATATTGTTGAAATACAACTACCTGATACTTTTATAATTTCTGGTAATAGAATTCCTTATTATTCACCACAGGATAAAATTTTAGTTAGAAATTCTGTGGGCAATAATGGTTGGTATACAATCCAAGTTGTAGAATTTCAACCCCCAAATAATACAAGAATTGTAGTTCAAGAAGGTATTCCTAATCCTGTTGCTGGTGGGACAATTTATAACGCAACAACTAATACTGCTTTTTCTCAAATTGGAGTTTATAAAATTGCTGAATGGAATGGTAGTTCTTGGAATGGTTATACACCACAATCAACTTGGATAGTAGCAGTTAATGATGAAAATAATGTTTATAAATGGCATAGCGATATTTATGAATGGCAACTTCTTTTTGACTTATCAAATTATGATTTTGTTAATGGTCTTACTTTAAGTGGAAATCAAGTAAAATTAGGCGGAAGTTTAATTGAAAATACCACGATTGCTTTAAGAAATTATAACTTGAACTTTGATATCACGGGCACAGGCAAAATTGGTATTAAAAAATCCTCACCTAATAGTTATTTAGATATCGGCGGTTCAGTTGCTAAAAAGATAGATATTGTTAGTAGTGATATTATTTTAAATGAAACTCATCATACCATTTATGCCAGTCCTTTTGTTTTTTTGAATGTTTATTTACCAGATTTAACATCAATTCCTGGTAGAGAATATGAGATTAAAAATATTGGTTCTGGAAGTGTTGTTATTTATCCTTATTCTCAAGGAGGACTTAATCAATACATTGACGGGCAAAATTCATATGTTCTTTCAAAAAGATACGATTATGTAGTTATTCGTTCAGATGGAAGAAGCAATTGGTATATCGTCTCAAAATCAGATTTTCCTTTACCTTTGCATGCTTCAACTCATCAATCTAATGGTTCTGACCCCATAACTGGAAATTTAGATGCTAATGCCAGAATAACTATCAGAAAAAATTCTGGCTCAAATATCGGCACAAGAAGGAGATTAAACTTTATTGAAGGTTCAGGTATCAGTATAAATGTTGAAGATGATAATGCTAATGAAGAAGTTAAATTAACAATTTCATCAACTGGTGGCGGTGGAGGCGGAATTACTGATATTGATACATTGCTGGCTTATACCAGAGTTAAACCATTTTACTATACTGACTTTTTAGGAATTGCTACTGGAGCAACCGTTGAAGCATGTTATCCTTTTGATTATGTAGCAATCAATTCAGGAACGCAAGCAAAAGTAGCATCAGACCAACATCATCCAGGAATTTTAAGATTGACTTCATCTACAACCGCTAATTCAGGAGGTAGAATTCAAACAGATACAACTGCTTTCAGAATTGGTGGAGGAGAAGTTTTTGAGATTATTTTCCAGCATTTAGTTGCCAGTGGAACTAATACAACTTTAAGGTTTGGCTATTTAGATACAACAAGCAGTTCTGATGCAACTGATGGTGTTTATTTTGAAATCCCAGCCAATTCATTAAACATTGTCGGAAAAACAGCAAACAATTCAGCCAGAAGCACAACCTCAACTTCTTATACATTAACTATCAATACTTGGTATCGGGCAAAATTAGTGGTTAATTCAAACGCAACAAGAGTTGATTTCTATCTTTATGATGATGCTGGAAACTTACTTTGGACTGATTATTTAACAACTAATATTCCAACTGCTTCTGGTAGAGAAACTGGGGCTGGAGTGGTGGCTACCAATTCTGGCACAACCGCTACCAATCTAATAAACATTGATTGGATGGCGATTTGGTTTAAAGATAGGACCTTAATAAGATAAACGCATATGAATTATGACCAAATTATTCAAGAAATTTTACAACACCTAAAAACTCTAAATGATGATTACACCCAATTGGCAATGGATGTGGCTGTTTTGAAAGCTCAAATGGCTGAATTATTATGGTATTTTAAGGCAGTGATGGTTGCTTTTATTGGTTTGGTTGTCAGCCAAATTTGGCAATTGATTGTAATGAAAAAAAATAATTATAAAAAATAATTTATGTCTGGAATAAAAGAAATTGTTCCAGAAGAAAAAGAATTTAGAGTTTTGCTCTTTGATATTGAAACCTCATATAACAAAGGCTATTGTTTTGGCAAATACCAGCAGGATATATTTATCTATGAGCAAGAAAGCAGATTATTATCTTTTGCCTATAAATGGCTTGGAACAAAAAATATAACCTGTTTTACTGAAAAAGATTTCAAATTTAATAATCAAAAATTGGTTAATGAACTTTATAAAGTTATTGAAAAAGCAGATATCATTGTTGCTCATAATGCTGAAAAATTTGATATTAGAAAAATCAATACTTTTTTTCTCAAATATAATTTGCCACCACCACCGCCATTTAAAATTTTTGACACCAAAAAATTTGCTTATTATAAATTTGGCTTTAATTCCAACTCATTAGAAGATTTATGTGAATATTTAGGTTTAGGTCGGAAAGAAAAAATAACTGAAAAAAATAGATTATGGGTTAGATTAACTGAAAGGACAGCCAGCGAAAAAGATTGGGAAACTTTAAGAAGGTATAACAAAAGGGATGTGGCTTTATTAGAAAAAATTTATTTGAAATTTAGACCATACGCCACCAAACATCCAGCCATTTATGTGAAAAAAGATACTTGTCCTTATTGCGGTTCACGTGATATAATATGTAAGGGATGGAGTTATTTAAGCACAGGAATCAAAAGACAGCGATTTAAATGTAAAAAATGTGGTAAATGGTCAATTAGTAATTGGTTTGTAAGGTATATTGATAAAGATGATATCATTAAATAGTTTTATACCTATAAATAAAAAAGGAGGCATTTAAGGGCATTTAAACGCAAAAAACAAGGTATTTTAAAGGAGGTGTAAGATGGCATATTTAACTTGTTTAAAATGCAAAGTAGGCAATTATGTCATTAAAGATTACGATTACGAAAATAACACTCTAATTCTGATTTTTGTTTGTAATGAATGTTTAGATGAAAGAGTTCTCGTTATTGAATTTGAAAAACCAGAAGAAGAAGAAGAAAGGCCTTGGGATTAAAATCTTGCCTCCCTGGGCGGGGAGGTATCAAAATGGGCTTTTTAAAGCCAAAGGTCAATGGGCCATCACCACTGATACCCCCCGCCCATCTTCAAAAAGAAAAACTATGTTTAATTTACTTAAAAATTTGTTCAAAAAAAACAAATTTAAAAATCATGGTGTTATTCCAGACCCAAGAAGTGATGAAGAGAAAAAATTTGATTGGGTTGGAATTGGAGCAGATGAAGAAGTTTTATGTCCTGATGGGCAATGGGATGATTATTTACCAGAATTTGAGCCACAATTTTTAAAATGGGCCGAAACTTATGCTTGCACCAATTTTAGTTCGGCTAATTGTTTAGAAACCTTATTAAGAAGAAAATATGGAATTAAATGTAATTTGTCGGATAGAAAATCAGCCATTACTTCTGGCACGCAATGCTATAGGGGAAATTATTTACATCGAGTGGCTAATGATTGGCGAACTACTGGTTTTCTTTATGAAGAAGAATTTCCAAATCCAACAGAAATAAGAAGTTGCGAAGAATATTACATCCCTATTCCACAAGAATTGCTTGATAGAGCCAAATCAAGATTAAATGAATGGGAAATTACTTATAGATGGATTGATACCACCGAGGAAGCAATTAAAGAAGCGTTAAAATATGGTCCTTTACAAGTGGTTATTAATAACGGAACTCACGCCGTCATGTGTTATGGATATGAAGGGAATAAAGCCAAAATTTATGATAGTTATTTATATTACAACAAACCAACTTATTTATATGATATTAAAAAAATAACAATTGCTATGAAATACAATATTACAAAAAAAGGGTCAACAAAATTTAGAGTTGACGAAAAATATGGCGACAAGACAGATGATTTTGATTTGATGTTTAAGATATTAAGTTGGAGAGATTGGCTTTATATTTTAAATCAGATTAAAAGAAATCCCACCAAAAGAGAATTTTATGGATTAACTGCTGGGAGATGGGATTTTGAAACTGTTTTTAAAAATAAAAATGGCGATATTTGGCTTCACTATACCAAACCAGAGGCTAAAGAAAAGAAATTGATATAAAATAACACCTATGACACCATTCCCTTTAATCTTAAAAAGATTTCTCAAAGGATTGATTGGAACAATGCTTTCTGCTGGCATTCTTTATGCTGTTAAAGTTTTACCAGAATTCAATTTAGATGCTGTTTATGTTTCTCTTTTGACTGGAGTTTTGTTAGCAATTGAAAAAGCATTGCCAAAAAATTTTTAGAAAATGTTTAGATTAAATTTAAAAAAATTTTTCTCAATTAAATTGAGATGGGTTTTTTATTTTTTAAAAAAATTAAGAGAAAAATAATTTGACAAGATTTTTTTTTATGTTATAATGTCTTAAAAGTATAGATTTTATCAGCAAATTTCGTAAAAGTCGGAAACATTGAAAATTTTTCTGGGCCTGTGGATAAGTAATGTTGTCATAACTTTGAAAAGAGTTATAATAAAATATATGAAGCAAACAAATTTATTCGGAAAAAATTTTACCACTGGAAAATTAGGAGAATATTTAGCCATTAATAAATTTAATGATTTAGGTTTCAAATTTCAATGTAATGTTGAAAAAGATAATTCTCATGATTTTGATTTTATCGTTAATGGAAAAAGAGTTGAAGTTAAATGTGCCAATGAAAATTATTCTAAAATTTCTCCAAAATATAAATATGGTCGTTGGACTTTTGATTATACAAAAGAAAAAGGAAAATTTGATGTTTTAATTTGCATTGGTCGAACAAAAAACAAAACTATTTTTTTAGTTATTCCAGCAGAAAAAATTAAAGGAGAAAAAGCAATCGCAATTTATCCATTTTCTAACACTAAAAATTGGAAATATTATTCTCAATTTATTAATGCTTGGGATTATTTAAAATAATATGGAACAAATAACCAACAATTGGGAAGAAAGTTTAAAAAACATTTTAGAAGATTCAGTAATTATTCACAAACCAACATTAGAATTTTTGATAAAACAAAAGGCAAAAGATGAAATTTATTTATTTATTTTTTATTGCTATTGTTCTAAACTACAAAAAAATCATAAAAAAATTTGGGCCTCTAATGATTTTGTCAGACAAAACCTTAAAATGAGAAAACAAGACCTTTTAAAGGCAAAAAAACAATTAACTGAATGGGGTATAATTGAAACCATTCCTTATAAAGAAAAGGCAAAAAATAGCAATAAAAAAGTGATTAAAAGGTGGTTTGTTAAGATAAAACCTTTATTTAATGCGGAAAATATCATCAATCAGATAAAAAGTCCAGAGGTTCCTAGTCCAGAGGTTCCCGAATCCAGAGGGTGGAAACGGGAACCACAATTATTATTAAGTAATAATAATAAATTCCTTAGTAATAATATAAATAATAAAAGTATGTCAAAACAAGTTTTGACGGACTTTTCCTTAAACACCGAAATTGAAAAAATGCTTAACGATAAAAGAAGGCATATTCAAATTATTGGCCTTTGGATTAAAGAAAAGCCGTTAAATCCGCAAAATAAAGAGCAACTTCAAAGCATTATTAAGCGAAATCTCAGGCCAGCAAAACTTTTAGAAGGTTATTCAAATGAAATGATTATCAAAACAATAAAGATTTTAAAAGAAACAGATTATTTAACAAAATTTTCGCTTGAAACGGTTTATAAATTTATTGACGATATTGTGGCTATGGAAAATAAAGAAAAAAAAGGAAAAATTATTAAATGGGAGCGAGTTATTAAAAATGACGTAGAAATGATGAAACCAATTTATGATATATCAAAGGTCGCTGGGAGCGAAATCTCCCAGTCAACAAAAACTACCTTTAATGAAAATTAATGGTCTTATGAAAGGAAAAACAATTGAGGAAATTATTAAAGAATTTAATCAGAGATTACAGAAAAGATTAAGAGAAAAAATAAAGAAAGAAAATAAAGAAGAAATTGATGAAAATGGTTGGAAAATGATTGAAAAGAAAGAAGATGAAGATTATGAAAGTAGATTAAATTTAAAATTTTAAACTTATGAAAAAAGAAATTAGAGAAATCAAAAATGGAATCGTTCAAATCACAACTTATGATGAGAGATGGTATGCCAAGCCAAGTATAGACGAAAAAACTGGTTTGCCAGTTTATAAATTCGTGCCGTCAGTTACCTGGATTGCCAGTTATTATCCTAAAGGTATTGGATTTTATAAATGGTTGGCAAATAAAGGATGGGACGAAGCAGAGGCAATTAAAGAAATGGCTGGTGATAAAGGTTCAAAGGTTCATCAGGCAATTACTATTTTGCTTAATGGCAAGGAGGTCAAAATGGGAGATTATATGATGAATATTGAAACTGGAGAAATGGAAGAATTGAAAGTTGAGGAATATGAGTGCGTGATGAAATTTGTTGAATGGTTTAAAGAAACGAAACCAGAGATATTAGCTAATGAGATTACAGCCTTTAGTCAAGATGAGACTTTTGCTGGAACAATTGATATTATTTGCCGAATTGATGGCCAGATTTATATTGTTGATATAAAGACTTCGCAAACGATTTGGCCAGAACACGAATTACAGATTTCTGCTTATTCTCATTTAAATTTGAATTTAGAGGAATTAAAGATTAGTAAAGAAGAATGGGATAAAAGAAAATTGGCAATTCTTCAATTAGGTTATCGCCGAAATAATAATGGTTGGAAGTTTACTGAAATATCAGATAAATTTGATTTGTTTTTAGCCACTTATAAGATTTGGCAGAATGAATGCGAAGGAGTTGAACCACAGCAAAAAGATTATCCTCTTTATCTGACTTTGAAAGAAGAAAATACAGAAAAAAGTAAAAACTAAATCCTATGAAAATCACAATTAAAAAGAAAATTGGCAATGCGGTTATAGAAATTGATATTGACGAAAGAGACGAAAAAACAGCATTAGCAAAAGCATTGGTTTTTACTGAACCTGATTATTGCGGATTATGTAAAAGTAAAAATATTATTTGGAAGCAAAATAAAGTAAAAGGAGAAAAAGGCGAATTTGTTTATATCAAAAGATTTTGCTTGGATTGTGGAGCAACTTCAACATTAGGAGAATATCAACCAACTGGCACTGGATTTTTCTGGAAAAAATGGGAAAAATATCAAAAAGACAAATTAGAAAATCAAGAAGAATTACCAGAAATTGAAAAAATTTAGCCACTGATTCTCCCCCCGATATGCTTGGCGTAGTGGCCCAAGCCCTAATAAAAAGGAGTCGGGGGGAGAAATGAGGGGCTAAAAATATGGAAAACAATCTCAAAATTAAAGAATACATTTTAAGAATTACAGGGTTAGTTTCTTTGCCAGAACCATTGAGAGTAGACCATGATTTTGTCATTGGCTTAACAATTAATGTTTATTCAGCTGAAAAAAGAAGCAATCAAGATGGAACTTATTCAATTTTATTTAAAGCCAAGCCAACTGGAGAAATTGTTATTGAAAGTGATAAAGGAGAGAAAATATTTGCTAAAGCAAAAGGAGAAAGTTGGTCTAAAAAATGGAGAAATATTATTTGGAATGCAGGCGAAAATTATGATGAAATAATGGCAAAAATGATAGATTATTGGGAAGAGGTTTTAGAATTTATTAAAAAATTATGAAAAAAATTAAAATTAAAAAAATTGACGAAATTTATTTGCCAGTTAAAATTAAAAAGTATCGTCAGGGAAACTATTTATTGCTTTTTATGTTTCTTCTGCTTGGTTTAACAATTGGCATTTTCCTTTTTCTATTTTTTAAAAAAACGGAAGCCATTAAAGAGCCAGATTTTAAAGTTGAAATTATTCAAGAAAATCCAAAAGTTTTGGCAGAAGTCACTGCTTATAGTCCATCAAAAGATGAAACTGATGATAGCCCATTTATTACTGCCTCTAATAGAAGAGTTTTCGATGGTTTGGTGGCTAACAATTGCCTTCCATTTGGCACAAAGGTTAAAATTGGTGATAGGATTTATGAGGTTTGGGATAGAATGAATAAACGATATGGTTGTGAAAATTTTGATATTTTCTTCTGGACTAAAAAAGAAGCTTTGAAATGGGGTAGAAAAAAGATGTGGGTAGAAATAATTGAATAAATAAATTAAAAAATGAAAAATAAAAGGTCGGCAAACTTAATAAATGAATTTAAAAACTATTTAAAAAAGAATTAAATTAAACCCACGAAAAAAGAGAAATATGAAACTTTTAATAGACGAAATAAACAAAAAAGCAATAATAGAATTTAATCACGATGAATTTTTTATTGTTCAATCAGATGATAAAATGAAGGGTGACTACGCTTTAGCGTGGAGAATAGATAGAAGTTATAAGGGTAAACACGCCGACGTCGGATTGCCGGTGATTTATCTTTCAGAACAAGAAGCTAAAAAATTAAGGACAATCTTAAATGGCGTTAATTTGCCAGACGAATTTTATCAAGATTAATTTAGTTCCTAAATCAAATGAAAACTTCAAATTACAAACTTGGCTATCGTTATGAAAGGGAGTTAGTTCTTGAATTTAAAAAAAATAATTATTGGGTAATGAGAATTCCAGCCAGTAAGTCGCCTATTGATTTATTAGTTGATTTTGATGGAGAAATGGTTGGAATTCAGGTTAAAAGCAGAAGAAAGTATGAAGATGCCTTTAATAAAGATGGCTATCCTAAAAAAGATATTTTAGAAGCAATGAAAAAGATTTATGAGGCTATTTTAAAAAAAGAGTTGCCAAAATGGTTAACTTATGTGATTGCGGTTCGGATTAGAGATAAAAAGAAAAGTTCTCATAAATGGTATTATCTCTTTGTTAATGAATATTATCGTTATAAAGATATTTAGTTTATTAATTTTAAATTTATGGCCTTTGATTTAAACTATTATCAAAACAAAAAACAAAATTTAATTAGAAAATTTCAAGAAAAAGTTCAACGTCGGCTTCTTTTGGCTATTGAAGATTATTATCAGGAAAGAAAAGAGATTGAAAATGAATTGAATGAAATTAATAGGATTATTGAGGAAGAATTGAAGAAAAAAGAGCCAAAAGAAGAAAAGAAGAAATAAAATTTTGGATAAAAAATATGGAAGAAAAAAATCTTGAAAATACACGATTTAAGCAGGGAAGAGATAAGAAAGGAAGATGGCTTCCTGGTGTTTCTGGTAATCCTGCTGGCCGTCCACCAGGAAGCCAGAATTTTAGCACTTTATTTAGAAAGGCTGTAAAAGAGATGGCTAAAAAATTAAAGCTTGGAGAAGACCCAGACAGCGTTGAAATTGAAATAATAAAAAGAGGAATAAAAGAGGCTTTAGATGGCAAATATCCATTTTATAAAGACATTTTTGATAGATTGTACGGGAAGCCAACAGAAAATATAGATTTAAGAAGCAGTGAAACAACTTATAATTTTTTTATAAATATTATCAAAGATGCTTATCAATCACTCAATAATAAACAAATCAAAGATAGTGGAAGTAGCGAAGAAAATCAGGGAGAATCCTATTTGGTTTGTGAAGCAGATTTTGAGACGGAACCTTTGGGAGAAGCAGATAGAAATAGTGATGGCAGTAAAGAAGAATCGGGAAGTGGCAGTTAGAAGTTGCCATGGAGCAGGAAAAACTTTTGTTAGTGCTTGTTTGGTTCATTGGTTTTTAACCGCTTTTCCTGATAGTATTGTGATAACAACCGCTCCGACTAATAGGCAAGTTAAGGAGGTTTTATGGCGAGAAATAAAAGCAACTATTCCATTTGAAAACTATTATCCGCCAGATAGAGTTTTAGAATTAAAAATTGATATTTCACCTAAACATTTTGCTTTAGGTTTAGCCACCGATAGAGTAGACCAATTTCAAGGCTTTCATTCTCCTAATTTATTCGTTATTATTGATGAGGCATCTGGTGTTTCTGATGAGATTTTTCGGGCTATTTATAGTTTGCATCCAAGTAAAATTTTAATGCTTGGTAATCCTTTAAGAAATAAGGGAAGATTTGCCGAAGCCTTTAAAGACCCAATAACCGCTAAAATCCATATTTCCGCTTTTGATACGCCAAACATCAAAAAAAATGATATTGTTATACCAGGTTTAATTACTTGGGCGGATATAGAAAATATTAAGAGAATTTATGGCGAAGATAGTGATTATTATCGGATAATGGTTTTAGGCGAATTTCCAAAAGAAGAAAGCGATTGTTTCATTCCTGTTAGTTTGGTTTCTGATGCTATTGAAAGGCTAATACCAGAAGAAAATTTGATTTTTGAGAAAAAAATGGGAGTTGACCCAGCCAGATATGGGCAAGATGCCACCGCTATTGTTATTAGGCAAGATAAAAAGGTTATTAGGGCAGAATTATTTTATCAAAAAGATACAATGGAAGTTTGCGGTTTAATTCTCAAAATTGCCAAAGAAGAGAAAATAAAACCAAATAATATTTTCATTGATATTGTCGGTTTGGGGGCTGGAATTTATGATAGATTAAGAGAGCAGGGATGGATAGTTAACGGCATTAATGGAGCAAATAAACCAAAAGATGGGAGATTTAAAAATTTAAGAGTAGAATTGTGGGCAAAAATGAGAGAGTGGCTAAAAATAGGGCAGTTGACAAGAAATGAGACGTGGTATGAGATGTGTAATTTGAAATATAGTTATGATAGTTTGGGAAGATTAACGCTTGAAAGTAAGGAGGATTTAAGAGCTAGAGGAAAAAGAAGTCCAAGTTTAGCCGATGCTTTATCTTATACTTTTGCAGAAGCTCAAAAATCACCTGGTATTCCAGTTCAATCTGGCGGAATTGATTCATTTTATAATCTTTTTAATGCTTAAATATGTTTTTTTTCAAAAAAAAGAAGATTTTTTTCATGTCTTCTCAAAATGATGGCTGTAATTGGTATCGGGTTTTTGTGCCATCAAGACATTTTAAAAGGTTTAAAGTTTGCCGAAGCGTAGAAAATTTTGATAATTATCAGCCAGAATTAAAAAAAGACCCAAAGACAATTAAATTTTTAGAGCAAGCAGATATTATTTCTTTACAACGATTGGCTTCTTTGTCAGTCATTTTTTTTATTGATGGATTAAGAAGAATAAAGCCGAGAAAAGTTGTCTTTGATTGCGATGATTTGGTTGAAAAAATTTATAAAGACAATTTAGGCAGTTTATTTTTCAATAAAGAAAGAATAGAGATTTTTGATGAAATTATCAAAAATTGCGATATGCTTTCAGTCTCAACGAAATTTTTAGCCGAGCAATGGAAAAACAAAAATAAAAATGTGGTTGTTCTCCCAAATGCTCTTGATTTTGATTATATTAAAGAAGTCAAAAAGGATTATTCGCCAAATAAAAGATTAAAAATCTTGGTGAGTGGGAGTTGCCTTTATCAAGAGAATTTATCCCATTCTTTAATTGAGACACTTAATGAAATCGCCAAAGATAAAAAATATCAATTGATTTTGTTTGGTGTGCCCTTGGTTGATGAAGAAAGTTTAAAGGATTTAAGAAAGGAAAATCGGGAATTTTATTATAAAATCAGAAATTTTTTAGAGACAATAGAACAAATAAAGGGAGCAGAAAAAATTCCAAACGTGCCTTTTGGCAGATATTATGAGACATTGATTAAAATTGATGCTGACATTGCTTTAATTCCGAGAGGAAATCATGATTTCAATAAAGCAAAATCAAATTTAAAGATTTTAGAGATGTCTGCCTTTAAAATTCCTTGCATTGTTTCGCCGATGTTGGAATATCAAGAATTTATTGATAAAAATTTAGTTTTAAAGGCCGAGAAAAAAGAAGATTGGTTAAAGGCCATTTCTCAATTGGAAAAGCCAGAAATAAGGCAAGAATTAGCCATTAAATGCTATGATTATGTCAAAAAAAATTATAATATCAAAAAAGTCGTAAAAATATGGGAAAATGCTTATTTAAGTCTTTATGGAAAGACAAGAAAAAATGAGGATATTGAAAATAATGGAGAATGATATTGATAAAAAGGCAAAACATTGGAAAATTGATGGTTTTGATTTTGAAGATATAAAGCAGGAATTATATCTTTTTTTATGGAAAAAACTTGATAAATATGATAAAAAAAGAGGCGGAATAAGAACATTTTGCGTCCATATAATGGACAATTTTTTAAAAAATCTTTATCGAAACAACAAAAAAAAGCCATTAAATAGGGCTATTTTTTGGGGAGTGGATTTGGACGAAAGAAAGAAAATTAATAAAAAATGGTGATAAAAAGTGTATATTGTTAAATGGGAAAATAATTAAATTTTATGGCAATTTCAGACCCCTTAAGCCCAATTTTTTATCGCCAACAAGATACAAAGGAAATCAAAATTGACCCTTTAGTAGAGCGTTTAAATAGACAAAAACAAGTTGCTTTTAATTTTCAGAAAAGAAAACATAATCATTGGAAAGAAAACTATTTGCTTTATCGGGATTTTGTAGAAACAAATAGATTGACCCAAAGACAACCAGTGAATATTCCGATAATGAAGGAAACAATGAAAACCTGGCTTTCAAAAATTGATGAAACGCCAGATATTGTTTTTGAAATATTGGGAATGGGAAAAAGTAAAAGGATAGATAGGGAAAAAATGGTTAAAGAAGCGATTATCAATGAATTGTGGCGATATTATTTTGATAAAAATCAATTAGAAATTTTGGATAAAGTTGACAAAAAAATTGTTTTTTTACAAGGACGTTCATTTAAAAAATTAAATTTCATCAACAATGATTTTGTTTGCGACATTATTGACCCTTATGATATTTTAGTTGACCCTTTAACCATTCCTTATGATTTGGAAACGGCCAGATATATTATTCATATCCATATTTTTAAGACATTAAGAGAGATTTTGGCCAATAAAAATTATGATGAGAAAGCAAAAAAAGAGTTAGTTCGTTTAATTTCGCAAGGAGACAAGGTTATAGAGCAAAAAAGGGTTCATGAGGCATTAGAACATCAAAGA
>Ga0272449_1001157_pt1 | contig 28055 bp, 25 predicted proteins | sample YNPCB0241_FD_198679 | JGI IMG/M metagenome (GOLD analysis project Ga0272449, IMG submission 198679) | Hot spring sediment microbial communities from Yellowstone National Park, WY, United States - YNP-CB-024-1 | ecosystem: Environmental > Aquatic > Thermal springs > Hot (42-90C) > Sediment... | reverse complement strand
AATAAGATTGATTATATGGTAATTGGTGGACAGGCAGTTCTTATTTATGGTGAGCCAAGACTAACAAAGGATATAGATATAATTCTCGGAACTGATATTGATAGATTTAAACACATTTTAGAGATTGTCAAAAAAATGAAATTAAAAATATTGCCAAAAAATCCATATGATTTTGTTAAAGAAACAATGGTTTTGCCACTCCTTGATGAAAAAACAGGTATAAGGATAGATTTAATATTTTCTTTTTCAGAATATGAAAAAGAGGCATTAAAAAGAGTTAATAGAGTGAAAATTTCAGATTTTTATGTTAATTATGTTTCACTTGAGGATCTAATAATTCAGAAAATAATAAGCGGAAGAGAAAGAGATATTGAAGACATAAGAATTGTTATGATGAAAAATAAAAAAATTGATGAAAAATATATTCTAAAATGGCTTTTGGAGTTTGAGAAAACTTTAAATGCTAATTTAAAAGAAATTTTTGAGAGATTAAAAAAGGAAAGAAAAAAAGATAATTTTGAGAGTAAGGGTTGAATATTGGAGACTTTTGTTTAGGGACTTGGGATTAAATTATAAATGTTGGATGATGGATTTTGGATTATAAATTATGGATTATGAATGATAGATTATGGATGATGAAAATCCACCTATGTCCCCTCTACGCCTGCTTTCCGTTAGATAAGTAATGTCGGGAGGAAAATAAAAAAGTTTTTTCCCACTTAATCCTAAATATTTTATTACAGTTAAAATATTTTTGATAAAATATTATAATGGTGATATAATATATAAAAGGAGAGAATATGGAAAAGGGAAAATTAAAAGAGCTAATAATACAACATAAAGAAGGTTTTTTTTCAAAAACAAATCTTATAGAGCGCCTAATACTTAAAGACTTAAAAAAATTTTTAAACTCAAGAGAGGTGGTTATTATTACAGGAATAAGAAGGTGTGGAAAATCTTCCCTTATGAAACTTATATGTGATGATCTTATTAATAAATATGGTGTTTCTAAAAACAATATCCTTTATATTAATTTTGATGATGAAAGGTTTCTTGATTTTAGTTTTAAAGATTTTGAAGTTCTTTATGAAACATTTCTTGAAATAGAAAATCCAAATGGCAAAAAATATTTTTTCTTAGATGAAATTCAAAATATCTCTGGTTGGGAGAGATGGGTTAATAGGGTTTATGAGTTTGATGATGTAAAGTTTTTTATTACTGGGTCTAATTCATCACTTTTAAGTTCTGATGTTTCTGTTTCGCTTACAGGTAGAAATAGGCAGATAATACTTTTTCCTTTTTCTTTTTATGAGTTTCTAAAGTTTAAAAATATATCTTTTGATGAAAGAAATGTTTTTTTAAAAGAAAAAAGAGCAATGATAAAAAGAATGTTTAAAGAATATATCGATCTTGGAGGATTTCCTGAGGTTATAAAAACTGGCGATAAAACAATTCTTGAGCAGTATTTTAAGGATATTTTATACAGGGATCTTATTTCAGGATACTCAATAAAAAATATAAGAGAACTAAAAGAATTATGCCTTTATTTTGTTTCAAATCCAGCAACTATACATAGTTATAACAATTTGAAAAATTTTATAAGAGCAAAAAACATAACAACAATAAAAAATTATATTGAGGCACTTGAAGAGGTTTTTCTTTTCTTTAAGGTTTCATTATTTGATTTTTCTATAAAAAGACAGATTTATAATCCCGGAAAGTTTTATATTAATGATGTAGGATTTTCAAACGTTCTTGGTTTTAATTTTTCAAAAAATCTTGGGCATATATTTGAAAACATAGTTTTTCTGGAGTTAAAAAGAAATAATAAAGAAGTATATTATTGGAAATCAAGAAGTGGTAAGGAAGTTGATTTTATTATAAAAAATGGATTAAAAATAGAGGAAGCAATTAATGTTTGTTTTAGTTTAGTAGATTATAAAACAAAAAGTAGAGAAATTGATTCTTTAATTGAAGCAAAAAAAGAAATTGGATTAAATAAAATTACTATAATTACAGAAGATGAAGAAGGTGAAGAAAAAATAGATAATGTAAATACAAAAATAATTCCATTGTGGAAATGGCTGTTGATGAGTAGGGAATAGTTTTTTAGGCTGGGGGTTAGGGACCTGGGATTAAGTTATAAATGTTGGATGATGGATTTTGGATTTTAAATTTTAGATGATGAATTATGAATTTTAGATTAAATGTCTTTTAGTTATTTTTGATTTTAATGAAAATTTACAAAATATAGACGATCGTTTGATTACGTTAATTTTTTAGATTTTTAATTTTGATTTGTGATAATTATTTTAAAATTGAAAAATGAGATTTGCAACTACATTAAATATGCAAAGTTGGCACTTTGCGGCTACAAATAGGATAATGGCAAAGTAAACTTTGCAACTACAATAAATCCCTCTTGGTCTCCCCGACGTTACGTCGGGAGGAAATAGAAAAGGGGATTTGTGATGCGGATGAATTGTTTCTTTTGGCAAAAACTTTTATTTTATGTAAATTGAAAGTTGTAGTTTCAAAATGCATAATAATTTGATATAATATTTTTATGATTAAAAGAGATATTGAATATACAGTAGAGAAACTTAAATCAAAATATCAGGTTATTGTAATTACGGGACCAAGGCAAAGCGGAAAAACTACTCTTTCAAAGAAATTGTTTCCTAGTATTAAATACACTAATCTTGAAGAGATAGATATAAGAGATTATGCAAAAAAAGATCCACGAGGATTTCTAAAGTATTATGGGAACAATTTAATTATTGATGAGATTCAAAGAGTTCCAGAACTACTTTCTTATATTCAGGTTGAGGTTGATAGTAATAAAAAATCATTTTTTGTATTAACTGGGTCAAATCAGTTTGAAATGATGTCAGGTGTTTCTCAATCGCTTGCAGGAAGATGTCTTGTTTTAAAGTTGCTTCCATTTAGTATAAATGAATTAAAAGAGAAATATAAGAAACTTGATTCTGATACTCTAATATTAAAAGGGTTTTATCCAAGAGTTTATGATAAAAAAATAGAGCCATCAGTTTTTTATAGTAGTTATGTTTCAACTTACCTTGAAAGGGATTTAAGATTATTGATAAATATAAAAGATTTATATACATTTCAAAGATTTTTAAAGATATGTGCTGGAAGAATTGGAAGCATTATAAATCTTGAAAGCATTGCAAATGATGTAGGTGTGTCTCATACTACAATAAGGGCGTGGCTTAATATACTTGAGGCAAGTTATATAATATTTTTCTTGCAACCTTTTTATAAAAATTTATCTAAGAGATTAATTAAATCTCCAAAACTTTATTTTTATGATGTAGGGCTTTGTTGTTATCTTCTTGGAATTGAAAATAAGGAACAGTTATTTAGAGATCCTCTTCGTGGAGCGCTTTTTGAAAATCTTGTTATTTCTGAGTTTTTAAAATTAAAATACAATTCAATTAGAAATTTTAATATGTTTTTTTACAGAGATTCAAATGGAACGGAAGTAGATCTTTTTATTCAAATGGGTTCAAAAATAATACCTTTTGAGATAAAATCATCAAAAACATTCAATGAAGATTTTGCAAAAAATATTAAAAAAACATATCCTCTTTTTAAAAAAGAGTATGTCTCGCCTTCAGTAATATATGATGGGAATTTTGAGCAAATAAGAGGTGATTTAAGAGTGATTAATTTTTTAAATATTAAATCTTATTTAGAATGAGTATTTTTGATTTAGGACTAAATATAAAAAGAAATTACCTCAGTATCATTAGAAAGAATATAATTTGCAATAACTAAGCAAAGTTAACGCTTTGCGACTACCAAAAACTTGCAAAGTAAACTTTGCAACTACAAAAAATCCCTCTTGGCTTCCCCCGACGTTACGTCGGGGGAGAAAAGAAATTGAAAAAATCCCCCTATATTCCCCCTTTTCCAAAGGGGGAGAAATAAGAGGGGGATTTAAAAGCAAGGCTAAAGCCTTGCCCTACAGAAGACGAATTGTAGGGCAACCTTTTAAGGTTGCATATGAATTTGTAGGTCCAAAGTCCTGCTCTACATTTATAAAGAAATATTTCAAAATTATCTATTGCTATATTTTTCATCTATAACTTTTATGAAAGGATTGCTTTTAAAGTTAAGCAAGAGGAGAACTCTAATAATAGAAGTAGATTGTTATGGTAGATTAAATTATTGATTTTGATTTAAAATAAATAATGGTTTTTTATGGAAGATAATATTTGACTTAAAGTTATCTTTTATGTAAGATATATTTATGGAAAACAAAAAGGAGATATTTAAAATTTTAATAAAAGAATTTGAGGAATTTAAAATAGATAAAGTTTTTAAAAGAAAACTAAGCATTCCTTTAAACACAAGTAAAATAATCACGATAAGTGGACCAAGAAGATGTGGAAAAACATTTTATTTTTATCAGTTGATAAATGAACTTAGAAATAAATATCCAATTGAAAGGATTGTATATATTAATTTCGAGGATGATAGAATTCTTCCTTTAAATTTTAAAGAACTAGACTTGCTTATTGAAGCTTATTTTGAACTTTATCCAGAGATTAAAGATAAGAATTTTTTTCTTTTTCTTGATGAGATTCAAAATATTGATAACTGGGAGATTTTTGTAAGAAGAATATATGATAAAGAGAAGGTAAAATTGTTTGTTACGGGGTCTTCATCAAAATTTTTAAGCAAAGAAATAGCAACATCTTTAAGAGGACGAACTTTAAATTATAAATTGTATCCTTTGAATTTTGATGAGTTTTTAAGTTTTAAAGGGGTTGAGGTAGATAAACATTTTGAATATTCAAAACAAAAGTATATTATTAAAAAACTTCTTGATGAGTACATTAATTATGGTGGTTTTCCTGAAGTGGTTTTAGATTCTTCTAACTTGAAAAGAGATATTTTGAAAAATTATTATGAACTTGTTATATATAAAGATTTGGTTGAAAGGTATTCTATTAGAAATATAAACTTTTTAAAGTCATTAATGAGATATCTTTTAACGAATATGTCTAATATTTTTTCGATTAAATCTTATTATAAAATTGCTTCAAAGGATTTTCGAATTTCCTGGGAAACGGTTTTGGAATATATCTCTTATCTTGAAGAAATTGAGATTATTTATCTTGTTCCAATTTTTTCATATTCGCTTAAGGTGCAGCAGGTTAACCCTAAAAAACTTTATGTTATAGATAATGGGCTAAGAAATGTTGTTTCATTTAAATTTTCCGGCGATGAAGGGCGACTTGTTGAAAATGTTGTTTTTAACAGGTTGAAAGAAATGGGATTTGAAGTTTATTATTGGAAAAGGAAAGGTGAGGTTGATTTTGTTTATATGAATAAAAATAAACTTACAGCAATAAATGTTTCTTATGCTGATTCATTAAATAATAGAGAAGTAGAAAGTTTACTTGAGTTTAAGAGTGTTTATAAGAAATCTGTAGAGAAATTGATTATTATTACAAAAGATACTCAAAAAATTGAAAATGATATAGTTTATGTTCCATTGTGGAAATGGCTGTTGATGAGTAGGGAATAGTTTTTTGGGGCTAGGGGGTTAGGGACTTGGGATTAAGTTATAAATTTTGGATGATGGATTTTGGATTTTAAATTTTAGATGATGAATTATGAATTTTGGATTAAATTTGTCTTTTAATTATTTTTGTTCTTAAATGAAAATTTACGAAATAGAGATGATCGTTTGGATTTAGTTAATTTTTTGATTTTTAATTTTGATTTGTGATAATTATTTTAAAATTGAAAAATGAGATTTGCAACTACAAAAAATCCCCCTTAATCCCCCTTTCTTTAATTAAAGGGGGGAAAAGAAGGGAGATTTTATATAACCTAGGACAATTGCAAAGTAAACTTTGCAACTACAAAAAATCCCTCTTGGTTTCCCCCGACGTTACGTCGGGGGAGAAAAGAAATTGAAAAAATCCCCCTATATTCCCCCTTTTTTCAAAGGGGGAGAAATAAAAAGGGGATTTAAAAGCAAGGCTAAAGCCTTGCCCTACAAATAGAAATCCCCATCTAGTTTTCCTTTTTTAAAGGGGGAAGTAAAAATTCCCCTTGGTCCACATTTTGGAAAGGGAAATGTAAGAGGGATTTTAATTGGTAGATATAGATTCTTTGAAAGTTTCAATAAGAAAATAACTCGCAATGAAGAACTCGGTTAAGTGGTAGATGTTTTAAGAATGAAAGGAAGTTGAAATTGAACTAAAAGTTTTGCCTTTAGACAAAATTTTAGGTTAACTTGCAAAGAGACATTAAAAAGGGTGAAAATTTCAGATTTTTATGTTAATTATGTTTCACTTGAGATCTGATAATTCAGAAAATAATAAGCGGAAGAGAAAGAGATATTGAAGATATAAGAGTTATTATGAAAAAGAATAAAAAGATTGATGAAAAATATATTTTAAAATAACTTTTGGAGTTTGAGAAAACTTCAAATACTAATTTTAAAGAAATTTTTGAAAGATTGAAAAAGGAAATAAGAACAAAGGTATTTAGGAACTAACCTCAATTACAAAGGGATTTTTTATCAGAAGCGAGGTCTTATCCAGGGGAATTTTGCCTTCTATAGTTATGATACTAAAACGATATTTTTTATCGTTTGAAATGATATTCATACCCTTTTTTATAAAGCCATACTCTGAAATTTTTTTGATAAAGGTATCTGAGAAGACCACAATATCCCTGTTGTTTGGAACCTTGAGTTTAAGAGTGACATTTATAAGTGGTGCTCTGATGTTCCTGTCTGAAAAAGAAATCTTGTCAATATTTTTTATTTTTGAAAGAACACCTATGTTTCTATCTTCAAGCCAGCCGAATATTATTGTCGATGATTTATCTTCAATAAAATTCTCTTCACCTGCAAATATAAAATTGTATTTTTCAAGTTCCTTTAAGACATCATTCTTTTTTGATGATGGAACTGTTATATCAAGAAGAGAGTATGTTTTTAATGAAACTTTATCAACTCTTTCTGGTTCAAGCACGATATATGATATAGAGCCGGATGTGTTTTGCTTTTTGATGTCATAATGAAGCGGGATATTAGTATAGTTAGGTTGAGGAGAAAGTGTATATGTGATTATGGAATTTTTCTTAACCATTTCGGATTTGATATCCGAGTTAACTGTTGAGATGGGGGTATAACGATATTCACCGTTTTTCATATAGCCATATTTTTTTTCAAAGTATCTTTGTAGTTCAGGGTCGAATGTTTGAGTTATCTGGGAAAAGGATAAAGAATTGAAAATAATAAAAAACCACAACACCTTTACTGCTGTTTTAAAAAAATAATTTACAGTCATCAATTAAATTTTATCATTGAATCTAAAAATTTTAAAGGGACAAAAGGGCAAAAGATTTAAGTTTTTAGACCTATAAAGAAATAGGACCAAAGTTATAGGTTATAACTTTTGTGCAATAACTGCCCAACTGTAGTTGTGTCTGTGATGAGTTTTTATGTTTGTAAACTTGCATATTGAAAGAAGATTTATTATCTCATCTTTTGTATAGTATTTTGCATAAGATGGATTTAGTTGGTCATATATTATGAGACGTTTTTTGGAAGGACTCATTTTATTAAAAACATTTAAAAAGTAATCAGCAAGTGGTAGTTTAAAAATCCTTATAAGTTTCCCATAGAAAAGGGAAAACCAATATAAGACCTCAACGATTGAAACAAGAATAAAATCTGGAAGTTTGGTTGTAATTTTTCTAAGAAACTTAATAATTTTCAAATAACTCTCATTTCCTTCCCGGGCATAAACCCATAAAAAAATTCTTCCACCTTTTTTTAGTGCCTTATAAGCTGCCTTTATAACTGCATTAGGCTCTGGGATATGATGAATAACACCTATTGAAAATATCATATCAAGGTCCTCAAATTGAGAAACGCAAGTTCCATCACCTTTGACAAACCTCACATTTTTATAATCTTTAAGATTTTCAATAAGAACATAGTATGAATCCGACGGCTCTATTGCAATAACACTTTTAACACCAGCATCAAGAAGCATTTTAACAATCCTTCCAGTTCCACTTCCAATTTCACAAACATTAAGCCCTTTTAATTCCTCCATTCTTAGAAGCGGAGAGATGATGTCTTCAAAAAGTTTAAGAGAGCCATAAAAGCCATCGTTATTTCTGTATCTTAGCCATTGTTTAGAAAAACGTTTTATTGTTTCTTTGGAAATTTCTTTGGTATTCATATAGTAGAGAGTTTTTTCTGAATTCTTTTTATTCTTTCGTCTGTTGGTGGATGGGAGAGGAAAAGTTTTTCAAGGAATGTTGGCTTTGAGGGTTCAAGTTTTTTTAGTTTATTAAAGAAGCCAATCATTGCATCTGGTTTAAAACCTGCTCTTTTTGCATATATCATTCCAAGTTCGTCTGCTTGAAACTCATTATCTCTTCCATATCCAAGCATTATCAAACCAAATGTTGCATCAGCATATTCTTTTAGCGATGTAAGATCTTTTTCACTCATTGCAGATATTATTGAGAAAAATATCTCATATCCATATTGTTTTTCAACTGCTTTCATAGAATGCCTTGCATTTATATGACCAAGTTCATGACCTATAACACAAGCAAGTTCATCCTCATTTTCTATAAATTCAAGAAGTCCTTTTGTTACAAAAACATATCCTCCAGGCCCAGCAAAAGCATTTATCATATTAGTATTTAGAAGAGTAAAAGAGTATGGAAGTTTTCTCTCAGTATGTGCTGCAAGTTTAAAACCAATTTCATTTACAAGCGCTTCATAATTTTTATTTTGATAAATTCCATATTCTTTTATAACACTTTGATAAACTTCTCTTCCAAAAACAATCTCATCCTTATCGCTAAATATTCTTACTTCTTTTTTTCCTGTGACTGGATTTGTAGCACAGGAAACAAGAAACATTAATAGAAAACTCAATTTTTTAAAAATTTCCCTCATAAAATAAATTTTATAAAATTTAATTTAAGGAGTGATTATGCATACAATGAGAAAAAGAATATACTACTATGATACCGATGCTGAGGGTGTTGTTTATTATGGAAACTATATGAGATTTTTGGAAGAGGCAAGAACATCTTTTATAGAGGATCTTGGCTTTAGTTTGAAAGAACTTTCAAAAAATGGTTATATCTTTGCCATAAAAAGGCAAGAAATAGAATACAAATATCCAATATATTATGGCGAAATTATAGAGATAAAAACATCGGTAGAAGAAATTACACCTTATAGAATAAGATTTTATTATGAGATATACAATTCTGAGAACAAAAAGACCACTGTTGCAAGGACTGATATGGTTTGCATATCACCAGAGTTTCATATAAAGGAAATGCCTCAAGAACTTATCCAGAAAGTGAAAGATAAATGTGAGAGTAAAAGGGAAAAGTTTTATTTATAAATTCTTGGGATGTCTCTATTTGCGGCTGTTCTTCTTATACTTAATTCAACTACACTCTGAACTTTTGCCTCGGGTATTTCTGTAACATCTATTAATGTATGTGATATTGCAGGTTTTGTTATAAAATATGCTTTTTTATTACCGATTTTTGCCCAAAACCTTTCTCCTTCGCTTATCTTATAAACATTGTCAGTGGGCACCATACCAAGTCCATCGGAATATCCAACAGGAAGGGTTGCAATTCTCATATTTTTTGTAGCAACAATTTCTGATGCATAGCCAAAACTCTCACCTTTCCTCACCTCTTTTATAGAGATAATCCTTGCAAAAAATCTCCATGGCATTGATATTCCCATCTTTTGAGGATCGTTTGATTTTGAAGAATATACATCCTTTGGATATATTCCATAGATAAGATTACCAATTCTAACCATATCAAAATAGAATTGGTGAAAATCAAGAAAAACAGTGGTATTTGCAGCATGGATTATTATATCAGCAAAGATTTTTTTAACCTTCAAAGAGATTTCCTTAAATCTCTCAAGTTTTTCTTTTGCCTCTATCTTGTTTTTATAAGGGGTGTATGCTATGTGGGTTGAGATGGAAAATAATTTTACATTTTTCATTTTCTTAATTTCACCTACAAAACTAAGAACATCTTTTAACTCTATTCCCCATCTCTTAAGGCCGCTATCAACATCAAGATTTATCAGAATTTTCTTGTTTCTTATATTTCTTGACACGCATTTAAGTATTTCAAGATTATCAACGGTATATATGAAATTTTTTCTTACAGGGATATCGGTGTGATGTATCGGATAAAAAATCATTACATTTGAACCGTATTCTTCAATTTTTAATGCCTCATCCACATCCATAACCCCAAGCATATCCGCACCGCTTTTAAGAGCGATTTTTGAGACCTCTTTTATACCATGTCCGTAAGCATTGGATTTAACAACAGCCATAAGTTTTCTTGGACCGATTTTTGATTTTATAATTTTTATGTTGTTAGAAATTATTTTTCTATCTATCTCTATCCACTTATTCATTGGAGGATATTTTGTATGCGGTCATTATCGCATTATACATCGGCATAAAATCTGCTCTGTTTTTACCAACTATATCAAAGGCGGTTCCATGAACTGGTGATGTTCTTATAAAATCAAGTCCGAAAGTGATATGGGTTATTTCAGGAAAATACTTTGTTTTTATAAGGGGAAGCAGTTGGTCATGATATAGAAAAAGACCACCTTTTCTTCTTCCTTCAATTTTTTTAAGGACATCCTCAGGGTTAAAAGGACCGGATGTTTTTATTCCTTTTTCTTTAAGTTCTTTTACAGCCGGAATTATATGTTTTATCTCTTCATCACCAATAACTCCTCCATCACCACAGTGTGGATTTAATCCAGTAATGATTATCTCCTCATCTGAATTTAAAAGTCCTAAGAGTTTTTTAAAGAGTTTTGCTTTTTTTATTATAAGTTTTTTGTTGATTAGATTTGGAATACTGCGAAGTGGTATATGTTCAAAAACAAGTGCCGTCTTTATGTTTTTACCTATAAAACTCATTAGAAGTTCTTTTTTGAAATAGGATCTAAAGTATTCGGTGTGTCCGCGGTATTTTATTCCAGCAACTTCCCATGCCTTTTTTGATATAGGTCCTGTTATGAGTGCCTTTGCCCTTTTTGATTTTAATATCTTTAATCCTATTTCAAGGAATTTAAATGAGAGTTCTCCGCTTAGTGCATTTGGTCCTTTTAAAAGTTTGAAATTGGGGATAGTTGTTGGAAGAAGTGTTGCAAGTTCTAAATTAAATCCGTATTTTTTCAAACTTGTTTCTTCACCAATTAAGATTATCTTATTTCTTATTTGTGAAGGAAGTTTTTTAAGGGACTTTACTATTATCTCGGGTGATATTGAAGAGGGGTCGCCTTCAGTTATGATGAGCATATCATTTCAGTTTCGGGTCATATATATCAATCTTTGCATTCTTTTTTAGAGAATTGACATATTTTTCAACTTCATCAGCAAACCTCTGCTGCATTATTATATTTTCAATATCATCCTTAATATCTTCATACTTTATCTTTTCTGCTATCTTTTTTTCCGTCACCTGGATTATATGATATCCAAAATCGTTCTCAATTACATCAGAAATCTCGCCAGGACAGAGTTTAAAAGCATGGTCCTCAAGTTTTTTTGGAAGCATTCCTCTTATAATATATCCTATATCGCCACCTCTTAAACTAGATGCCTTATCATCAGATTCCTTTAATGCTATATCTTCAAAATCCTCACCTTTTATCAATCTCTCCCTGATATATTTTGCTTTCTCAAGCGCCTTTGATTTTGAGATACTATCATCCTTTTCAAATTTAACAAGTATATGTCTCAATCTTATCCTTTCAGCAAATACCTCTTTGAGTTTATTTGCAACGTGCACATAATCAATATTATTCTCATTAAGAGGTACATCCGTTGTGGAGTTTATTATCTCTATAACTTTTGAGAAAAAGTTCTTTATCTCCTCTTCAGATGGTCTTTGAATCTTTGGTTTTATATTCTGCTCAAGAAGTTTTCTTGCCATAAGGTCTTTTTTTATTCTAACTCTAAACTCCTCAAAACTAATGCCCTGTTTTTTAAGTTCATCCATAAAAAATTTTTCCCTTTCAATGGGACTTAACCTTTTCCCACTGCGATCCACAGAAAATCTTGCTTTGACCTCATTTATACCTTCTTCAACCTCCCTCTCTGTTACCTTTATTTTAAGTTTTTCGGCTTCCTGTTTTATTAGTGTCTCACTTACAATCTTGTCAAAAGCCATTTTTGTAATATTTGCTTCAAAATCCGGCTTTGATAGAAGTTGGGAGTTTGTTTCGAGATACTGCATCATAATCTCTTCTTTATTCTTTTCAAGTTCACTTCTTAATATCTGCTCGCCATTTATCTTTGCAACAATATCCTCTTTTGACTGCGGAAATACTTGTATGCTTAAAACAAGAGATATCAGAATACTATTTATAATCCTCATCAAGTACCTCCACCTTATATTTTTCCTGAAGTGTCAGGATGTAGTTGTCAAATTTCTTTTTTTCAAGAACTTTTTTAACCTTTTCCTTTATGGTATCATTTTTGGTGTTGATTGGAACCTCAGATGTTTTTTTAATTATATGATATCCTAATTTTGTTTTTATTATTCCACCTATCTCACCATTTTTCATCTTAAAAACCATATCATCAAGTTCATTTATAAGTTCCCCTTTTATAACAGAGGGTATCTTGTTAAAAACAACATTTTCATTATCCTTATATTTTTTTGCAAGCAATTCAATGCTTATTCCTTTTTTCATCTCATTGAAAATGCTTTGGGCTATTTCATAGTCGGTTGTTATCACCTGCTCAAAAGAAACTGAGTATTTGTTTGTGGCAAGATAATCATTTATTTCCTTCTCATTTACCATCAATTCGTTTTCTCTTAATTTTTCAAGCCACATTTTTATAAGTATCGCATCCTTGTTTTCTTCAAGTCTTCTCTTCATCTCCTCTTCTATTTTTTTAATCCTTTCCTTGTATAGTTTTGAACTCTTTATTGAACTGTTTGCGGATGCAAGTTTTATAAGTTGTTCGTTTATAAGTATATCAAGGAACTGCTTTCTTCCAATTTTTGTTTTCAGATAATCAAAATCACCGAATTCCATTATTTTGTCTTCAAAATATTTTCGTGTTATATAGGTATTTCCTACTCTTGCCAGAGGCTTTGATTTCTCTTCTTTATTCCCCTGACAGGAAAAAAATAATAATGCAGATACAAGCAGTGTCAATGTTTTTTTATTTAGTTTTTTTGTCATATAATAAAAGTTTAGCATTTTTTTTGATAAAATGTATCTAATGAATGTTTATAAGGGCAAAATTCCATTATTTGTATCAGTGTTAGCATACATATTCCTGATATATCTTATGTTTCTGTTTAAAGATGCATCTCACTTGGTTATACCCTTTTTTATAATTCCACTTATTTTCATTGATTATGAAGGTGCGGAAATAAAATTTCTTTTTCTGACACTTTTATTTTTTCTTTCCCTACTTTTTCCAAAATTTTTTAATATGGGAACAAAGTTTGTTATCTATAACTTTTTTTCGTTTTTATCCGTTCTTATATTTTCAACTACAAAAAACAGTATAGAAAAGAAAAAATTTAAGCAGACGCAGGATATAACCAAAGAGGTAAATGAGATTGAAAAAAATATAGATGAGATTAACTCTTCAATCTCCTTTTATCAGAAGTATATTGATGAACTTTCAACAAAGATTGATATAAAATCAAAACTGATAAATATTTTAAAGGATATTGAAAATAGCAAGGATACCGAACAGATCATAAGAAAACTGATAACATCTGTGTCTCTGCTATATCCCCGTACCAAAACTGAGTTTATAGTTATACCGAAACAGGGAATAATAAATGATGTTTTTTTGACAAAGGTTCCTGTCTTTATCCCTTCTGTTACAAAAGAGGTCAGATACCGACTATCCTATTTTGCGGAGGATGAAAAATCGCTGTTATTTCTTCCTCTGGTTTGTTTCTCAAAGGTCTATGGTGTTCTAAAGGTCTACTCGGATAAGGATAGTTATTTTGATCTAGATGATTTCAGGATTCTTGAGATTATAACAACCACCGCTTCTATTTCAATTGAAAACATTTCACTTTTCAAAATAACAGAAGAACTTGCTATAAAAGATGCCCTTACAAATCTTTATACCCACAGGGCTTTTCAGGATAAACTGGACGAGGAGATACTGGTATCTGCAAGAACAAAAAAACCGTTTTTGCTTTCCATTATAGATATAGACCATTTCAAAAAGATAAACGATAACTATGGGCATCAGGTTGGAGATGAGGTGTTGAAGCACATTGCAGGTATAATAAAAAATTCAGTTAGGGAGTTTGATTTTGTTGCAAGATACGGTGGTGAGGAGTTTGCGATTATAATGCCGCAGACGGATAAGGAAGAGGGGATTGGTATCTTAAAAAATATAAGAGAGAGGATAAAAAACTATAGTTTCACATTCAATAATAAGGTGATAAACCTAAGTGTAAGTATAGGGGTTTCTCTATTTCCTGGTGAGGCGCTTAGTAAATCCCAGTTGATAAGGGTTGCTGATGAAAGGCTCTATAGGGCTAAAAATGAGGGAAGGGATAGGATAGTATATGAATGAATATGAGATAGTTTCGATGTTTTATTTTATCGTGGTCTATTTAGTCGGCAGGTTTAACAAAAATCTATCCTATCTATTTACTGCTTTTAGTATTGTGTTTTTATTTCTTGATGTTCGGATAATTTATTTTATTTATTCTTTAATATCATCTTTTCTCATTTCTTACTTCTACCGGATAAACATAGTTGACCGCCGAATCTTAGATGAGGCAATCGGAAGAAAAAAATCTCTTGAAAAAGAAATCTGCGATATGAAACTAAGAGCAGAAAAACTTATGGATGATTTCAAAAAAACAGAGATAATATACTCAATATTTAATATGCTTTCAAAAGCATCAGATATAAACTCCCTTAAAAGTATTGAAAAGTATGTAAACCACTACACCGCAAGTGTCTCATCCCTTTATATAAAGGATGAGGGTTTTGTAAAGGTATATGGTGAGTCCGAAATCAAGGAGTTTAAGGGAGGTATTTTGAAGTATGATAACCTTACAGCAATAGGGTTTGATGATAATGACCCTTATGCCGTTTTTGTTTTCAAAACTGCAGACGAAAAAGTTATTGAAGCGGCAAAAGAACTTGTTTATGAGATAAAAAACCTTATTAAAAGAATATACCTTTTCGCTAGGATTGAAGCGTTATCTAAAAAAGACGGACTTACTGGGCTTTATAGAAGAAGCGTTTTTAATGAAAAACTGAATGAGGAGTATCTGAGAGCAAAAAATTTCAAATACATCCTGGGTGTTATGATGATAGATATAGACCATTTTAAAAACATAAACGATACATATGGTCATCAGGCAGGTGATGAGATACTAAGAAAAGTTGCAGATATAATTAAGGGCTGTGTCTATGAAACTGACTTTGTTGCAAGATACGGTGGTGAAGAGTTTGTTGTTATAATGCCAAGAGCACAGAGGGAAGGAAGCTTTAGAAAAGCCAACTACATCAGAGAAACTGTGGAGAAGACAAGATTTAAGATAGGAATGGTGGAGATAAAACTAACGATATCAATTGGTATAGCATATTATCCTCTTGATGCAGACAATGTAGTTGATCTAATTGAAAAATCTGACAGAGCACTCTATTATTCAAAAGAGAATGGAAGAAACAGGGTCACAGATTACTCAAGTATTGCATAATTTGGGTGTTAGATCAAAATTCGATGTCCCTGAAGTAATATTCGTTAGATCAAAAAAATGTCCCTGAAATCTATGTATAAACTCTTATCTATTTTACTATTTTCTTTTTAATCTCATAAGTTTTTATATAAACTTTTTTGTTTCATTTTTTGCATAGTAAAAACAAATTGAAATCCCCCTTTAGTCCCCCTTTAGCAAAGGGGGAAAGTAAGGGGGATTTAGTTTTTTAATAATTGAAATATTTTTGGGGACATAATTTTGATCTATCCAGATTATCTTTAGGGACAAAAATTATGAGCTAATGCGTTTGAAAAAATCAAGATTAAAATATTGTATAATTGTTTTTGAGTAAGATTTTATTTTTGGAGGAAGGTATGAAGATAACTGTGGTTGGAAGAAAGATAAAGGTTACAGGGGCGATAAGGGATTTTATAGAGAAGAAGATTGAAAACTCGCTATCCTATATAAACAATATAGTGTGGGTTCAGGTTGTTGTAGGTGTTGAAAAGAAGCAGCATTTTGCAGAGATAGTTGCTCATATTGGGCATCATACTCTAACAGCAAAAGGGGTTTCTGATGACCTTTATTCCGCAATAGATAGTGTTCTTGATAAAGTAGAAAAACAAGCGAAAAAATATAAGGAAAAAGAGATTGCTCTTAGAAATAATATTGAGGAGATGAATTATTCACCTGTTTCACCAATGGATATAAAATTCTCAGTAACAAAAATTATTCCTGTCAAGCCGATGACAAGAGAAGAGGCTGTGATGGAAATGGAAAGACTGGGCTACAATTTCTGGTTATTTCTTGATAAGAAAACAAATCAACCGCAGGTTGTTTTTAAAAGAATTGATTCCACTTACGGGATACTCTTACCAAAAAAATAATGGATAAGTATATCACAGTAGAGGAATTGTTAAAAGAAAAGAAAAAAGATTTTAAATTGAAGATTTTGTATGGTAATAAATTTTTAAAGAGAAAGATTAGAGTAAGCGAGGTGAACAGACCCGGGCTTGCTGTGGCTGGTTTTCTTGAAAAGTTTAGATATGAAAGAGTTCAGATAATAGGTAAAGGAGAGTATTATTACTGTATATCCAATCCCTACGATAAGATATTTAAAAATTTAAATAGTATGCTTTCTCTTGGTGAGGTCCCTTGTGTTATTATAACTGGTGGTTATAAGCCCAATAAAGCCATAATCGATGCTGTTAAGAAAAACAATGTTCCGCTTTTAATAACCCCGCTTCAATCAGCAGATTTTATAAGGGAACTCACGATATATCTAGATGATAAACTTGCACCATCTACAACAATTCATGGAGTGCTTGTAAATGTGTATGGACTTGGGGTTTTAATCTGTGGCAAACCTGGGATAGGGAAATCTGAGTGTGCGATTGAACTATTGAAAAGAGGGCATATTCTTGTAAGCGATGATGTGGTTGAGGTTAAGAGAAGGGCTGGCAATATACTTATCGGTTCGTCACCAAAAACCATAAAGAACTTTATGGAGGTTAGAGGAATAGGGATTATAGATGTTGAGATGTTATTCGGAGTAGGATCTATCCTTCCAAACTCACCTATTGAACTTGTGATTCATCTTCAGAATGCAGATAAAGTTAGTATGACGAGATATGATAGAACAGGTATCATTGATAAAAAAACAAATATACTTGGTGTTGAATTGCCTTTGATTGAGATACCGGTAACCCCGGGTAGAAATCTTGCTATTTTAATAGAAATAGCATCGCTTAATCAGAGATTAAAAAATACTGGATATTCGGCACCTAAAAAACTGGATGAGATTCTTATTAAGGAAATAAAAAGTAAGAAAGATGAAAATTAGTATATTCATAGTTACAGGTACAAGTGGTGCAGGAAAAAGTCAAGCATTAAAATGTTTTGAGGACCTTGGTTTTTATTGTATCGACAATATACCAGTTAAACTTCTGCCTCAGTTAGCAGAACTGATAAAAAAGGAAGAGTATCTCAAAAAAATTGCTCTTGGAATAGATATAAGGGAAGCTAAGTATTCAAGAAATATTGATGATTATCTTACCTGTTTTAACCGCTACAATCTCAGATACAAAATTATTTTTATTGATTGTGATGATAAGGTTCTTTATCAGAGGTTTTCTGAAACACGCCATAAACATCCTCTTGGCGAAAATCTAAGTGCTGCTATTAAAAAGGAAAGAAGGATTTTACTTCCTCTTAAAGAAAAGGCAGATAAGGTTATTGATACAACAAGATTGACGCTTGGGGAATTAAAAGAGGTTATATCATCATTTCTGAATTTGAAAAGTGTTAAGGAGTTTAAGATAAATATAGTTTCATTTGGCTATAAGTATGGCATACCACTTGATGCAGATATTGTTATGGATGTAAGGTTTCTACCAAATCCATTTTATATTAAGGCACTCAGGAATAAAAATGGTCTTGATAGGGAGGTAAGGGAGTATCTCAAAAAACAGAACAAGTACAATGAGTTTGTTAAGGAGTGGTATAGTTATTTAAAGAAACTTATTCCTCTTTATATAAAGGAAGGGAAGTCATACCTTACAGTTGCATTTGGATGTACCGGTGGCAAGCATAGGAGTGTGGTTATTGCTTATGAGATAGCAAGGATGCTTAATGAGGAAGGATATAACTCTACTCAATTTCATAGGGATGTGAACAAACAATGACAGGGATAATAATAGTTACACATGGAAGTTTTGGTGCATACCTCCTTGAGGCATGTGAGCATATTGTTGGTTATAAGGAAAATGTAATATCTTTTTCAATAATATCAAAGACGGGTATAGATGAAGCAAAACAGAGTATAAAAAAAATCACAGATGAAATTCTACATAAATGCGATAGTATAATATATCTTGTTGATATACCAGGTGGAACACCGATGAATATAGTTTTGAACTTTGCAAAGGATATAAAAAAATCAGCTGTTATATGCGGTGTTAATATGAGTATGCTTATTGTGGCGATGAACCTTAAGGATATTATGGAGTTTGATGCGCTTGTTGAAAAGATTGTGGAAGATGGTAAGAGGTCTATATCTGAGGTTAAATCCATACTTTTAACCAAAGACAGTGATTATGGTAATATTCAGGGTTGATGATAGATTAATACACGGGCAGGTGGTTGAAAACTGGATACCAACATTTGGTATTTCAAATGTTATTGTTGCAAACGATCTGATATCTGATGATGAACTTAGAAAAAATATTATGAAATTTTCTATTCCTTCTAATGTAAAAATTGATTTTTTAAAAATAGATGACCTTAAAGGTATAAACTTTGATGAAAAGAAAAATTATCTTGTATTGTTTGAGAATCTTTGGGATGTTTGGAGAGCGGTTTTGGAAGGGGTTAAGATAGATGAGTTAAATATTGGTGGTATACATTATGCAAAGGGAAGGAATTTTTCTTTTGGAAAGGTTATGTTTTTAAGCGATGAGGAAAAAGAGATACTGAAAAAACTTAGTTCGTATGGTGTAAGCGTATATCTTCAACCAATACCTCAGGAGAAAAAAGTAAAGGTTGTGGAGATCATCTGATGAAGAAGTTTGTTTTTGCTGTTCACAATCATCAGCCAATTGGAAATTTTGATCATGTTATAAAGGAGGCATTTGAAAAAAGTTATAAACCGTTTATAGACCTTGTGTATTTGCTTAAATATCCAAAGGTATGTTTTCATTTCTCTGGGATACTCTATGAATGGTTTGAAAAAAATGAAAGGTCATATCTTGATAAACTTGGTGAGATGCTTGAAAGAGGTCAGATAGAGATTTTGACAGGTGGCTATTATGAACCAATCCTATGTGTGATACCAAGGAGGGACAGGATATCGCAGGTAAAGAAACTGAGTGATTATATATATAGAAGATTTGGTGTCTATCCACGGGGTTTGTGGCTTAGTGAGAGGGTTTTCAAGGATGAGATTGTCTCTGATGTGGTGGAGTGTGGTGTGGAGTATCTACTGGTTGATGATTCTCATCTTTTTACATCTGGTGTTAAGGATGATGAACTAAATAATGTTTTTCTCACCGAGTATAATGGCAAAAAGATTAAGGTTTTTGCGATAAATCATAAACTGAGATATCTTATACCATATGCTTGTGTGGATAAGGTTATTGAGTATTTGAACTCTTTTAATAGTGGGATATTTGTTATGGCTGATGATGGTGAGAAATTTGGACTGTGGCCAAAGAGTTATAAACTTGTATATGAGGAGAAGTATCTTTATAACTTTTTTGAGGCAGTTAAAAATTCAGGTATTGAGATGGTTAGGTTTTCGGATATACATTCCAAAGCAAAGAAACTCGTATATATTGCAGATACCTCCTATTTTGAGATGAGCACATGGGCATTGGACCCGGGTGATACAAATGCCATTGAAGAGTTTAGAAAAAGTGTTAGCGATGATTTAAAGAAATTTATAAGAGGTGGGATTTTCCATAATTTTTTTACGAAGTATCCACATTCAAATCTTATACATAAAAGAAGTTATATGTTAAGCGATCTGATAGATAAAAATTTTGATTATGAGGCACAGAGATATCTTCATATGGCACAGTGCAATTGTGGGTGGTGGCATGGTGTCTTTGGGGGAATATACCTTCCCCATATAAGAATGGCTATATACGAAAATTTTTTAAAGGCCCATAAGATTTTGTTTTCCAAGTTGAATAAGAAGTTTATTGTTGAAGAAGTTGATATTGATTTTGATGATACAGATGAACTTCTGGTTGAAAATCAGGATAATTTTTTTATTATCTCACCCTCTTATGGTGGTTCAATTATTGAGTTTTCATCCAAGAATAAATTTGTTAATTACTCAAATGTAATTGAGAGAAGACCCGAGGCGTATCATTTAAAACCAAAGAAGGATATAAATGGAAATTATCTGGAAAATCCAAATATTGAACTCTTCTATGACTGGCATATAAGAAGAACTCTTTTGGATCATTTTATAAGAAGCGATACTGATATTTATTCGTTTTCAAAAGCAAAGTACTTCGAACAGGGTGATTTCATACCTCAAGGATATGAACTTTCCTATAGTTGTGGAGATAATGTTAGAGTCAATCTTAGGAGAAAAGGTGTTGTATGGGAGTATGATAGAAAGGTTGATGTTGAGGTTTCAAAGGATATACTTATAGGTAATTTTGATGGTTTTGAGGTTAACTATGTTATAAAAAATCTTTCGGATATAAACCTTACTCAGAAATTTGCGGTTGAGTTTGTATTTGCTCTGACCCAAGATCCAGGTTTTATGGAGTTGAATAATGTGAGAAGTTATGTTTTTAAAGATAGTGTGAAGGGTGAGATATCGGTTGAGTTTTCCATACCTATGAAACTCTGGATATTTGGATTAAAAACACTATCAAACTCGGAAAATGGTCTTGAGGAAATTTATCAGGGAAGTATTTTAATTGCAATTTATGATAACAGTATCGGCCCATTTGAAAGTAAAAACATTGATATTAAGGTAAAGGTATTATGAGTGTAATTAAAACTCTTATTATCTCTTCTTTGATAAATCTTGATAATGTGAGTTTGTTTCAGTTTCTAATATCAAGACCCTCGTTTACTGGTCTTATTGTTGGATATCTAAACAATACTGTTATGGAGGGTTTTATACTCGGTGTTTTGATTGAATTTCTATTTCTTGATTTTGTGCCTATAGGAGGTGTTCCTCTACCAAACCCGAGTATATCAACAACAATTTCAATACTTGTACTTCCCTATTATAATGGCGAGATATATATACCATTTTTTATAGGGATTTTGGTAGGTGAGGTTTATTCTTATATCGAGGTATTTACAAGGAATTTTAAGGTCATATTTAATAAGATAATTGAAAGAAGATTTATGAATTACAATTTTTTTGTCTCTGATGTGATTTTGTATTCGCTTGCAATAGATGTGATTGTTTATATAATTTATGGTTTTGTAATGTTTAAGATTTTTTCTTTCCTTTCTTTTTATCTAAACACTTTATATCTTAAAAATGTATTTAGAATAGCAGTGGTTGGAAGTGTTTTTATATCTTTGAGTTCATTATTTTTTAAATTTAAAACGCAGGTTAGTAAAAATGAATAATCTTAGTTTATATGATAGGTTAATTATTCTTTTAAGAGGTTTTTTTCTACAAGCGGTTTTCAACTATGAAAAATTTCAAAATATTGGTTTTTTATTTATGATACTTCCGTTTCTTAAAAAAATATCTAATAAGAATTTAGCCGAACTTAGAAGTATTCTTTTAAGGCATATAGATATATTTAACACAAACCCATATATGTGCGGTTTTATTGTAGGAAATGTATTGAAAATGGAGGTTTGTAAAGATGATGAAAAAAAGATTACCAATATAAAACAGGCGCTTGCTTGCGCGTTTGCTTCAATCGGGGATAGGATATTCTGGGCAAGAATGAGATTAATAGTGTCATTTCTTACAGCTTTTATATTCATCGTTTTTTATTTTTACCTGGAGATAAGAGGATTTGAAGTACTTGTAGTGAGTGTGATTGTGCCGACTATCTTTTATGTCGCTTATTCAATTTATATAAGATATGTTGGTATCGAGTATGGGTGGAGATGTGGTGGGGAGAGAACCTGCGGGCTTAATGTTTTTAACTGGAATAAGTTGATAAGGTTTTTAAGTAGGATGGGGTTTATTATAATCTCAATTCTTATAGTTCTGGTGCTGTTTATGTATGGTTATTTATGCCTACATATTGGTGGTAAAAAACAAATTGTTATAGGTATTCTTATACCATTTACTGCTTTTTTTCTGCAAAGATATTTCAGAAGGAATAAGAAAAGTATATTCTATCCTGTAATATCGTTTATGCTTCTTTCATTTGTTCTTTCATGTTTATGATAGTTAGAGAGGTGGTGGTGAAAAATGACAAGGGACTTCATTTAAGACCCTGTGATATGATATCAAGAGTGGCTATGAGATTTAGTAGTGAGATTACCATAACAAGTGGGGGTAAAAAGGTAGATGCAAAGAGTATAATGAGTCTTCTAACCCTTGCTGTTCATAAAGGAAGCATTATAAAAATTGAAGCAAATGGAAAGGATGAAAAAGAAGCGATTGAAGAGCTAGTAAAGCTTTTTGAAACCGGATTTGATGAGGAGTGAGGATGATAATTAAGAAGGGAGTAGGAGTAAACATAGGGATAGTTATAGGTAATGCTTATGTATTAAGTGATGAGGAAATAGTTGTTGAAAAAAGAAAGATTTCAAGGGAGCAGATAAAGAATGAGGTGGTAAGGTATAAAAACGCTCTCTCAAAAACCAAGGAGGAACTTGATCTTTTAAAAGAACAGATACTTACAGCACTTGGTAAGCAGCATGCAAAACTCATAGATGCCCATACAATGATTTTAAAGGACCCGCTGATATCCAAGGATGTTATTAATCTGATAATTTCCGAACAGATAAACGCAGAGTACGCTCTTTCTATAAAAGTGGAGGAGATACTAAAGAAATTTGACCAGATAAATGATTTGTTTTTTATTGAGAGAAAAAATGAAATAATTGATGTATCAAGGAGGATAATATTCAATTTAACCAATCTTAAACCTTTGAAGATCAAAGAGTTGAAAGATGTCAAGGAGAAAGTAATTTTAGTTGCTAATAATATATATCCAAGCGACCTAATAAGTATAAGAAAAATTCCAAACATCATAGGGTTTTGTACAAATATGGGTACTAGAACTAGCCATACAGCAATATTTGCTCAAAACACCGGTATGCCAGCAGTGGTTGGTTTGGGTGATATAACAAAGGTGGTTAAGACAGGAGAGAGAATTATAGTGAATGGTGAGGATGGAACTGTTATTATATCACCAACTGATGAGATGGTTGAGATATATTCAAAGAAAAAAGAGCAACTTCACAAAAACGAACAGTATCTTCTAAAACTCAAGAAACTTTCAACTGTTACCAGAGATAATAAAAGAATTACTCTTATGATAAATCTTGACCATCAGGACAGTTTAGAAGAATACAAAACAATGAACTCGGATGGTATAGGGCTTTTTAGAACAGAATTTCTTTATCTCAATAGGGATTGTTTGCCGAGTGAAGAAGAACAGTTTTTAATATATAGAAAAATCTTACAGTCAACACCAAACCTAAACATAACCATAAGAACCGCTGATATTGGTGCTGATAAAATCTCAAATATTGGGTTTAAGGATATTATAGCTGAAAAAAATCCCTTTATGGGTTTTAGAGGGATAAGGTTGTTCTTAAAATACCCTGAACTTTTGAAAACCCAGATCAAGAGTATATATAGAGCATCTGCTCAAACTACTCCCAGTATTTTGATACCGATGGTAAGCGGCGTTGATGAGATAATTAGAGTGAGAAATCTTATAAATGAGGTAAAAAAGGAACTTTCACTAAACAACATTCCGTTTAAAGATGATATTCCTTTTGGTGTTATGATAGAGGTTCCATCAGCAGCGCTTGTTATAGACCATATACTTGATTGGGTTGATTTCGTATCAGTGGGTACAAATGATTTAATTCAGTATCTTTTAGCTGTGGATAGGGTTAATCAGTATGTAAGTCATATGTATAATCCGTTTCATCCTGCGGTTATCAGGGTATTGAATCTTATAATTCAGACAACACATAAAAAGGGTAAGAGGGTTAGTGTATGCGGGGAGATGGCAAGCGATTTGCTTGCACTTAAATTATTGCTTGCGCTTGGTGTTGATAGTTTATCTGTTCCTATGAAAATGTATCTGAAGGTGAAGCAGGAGATAAGGAATTTGAATTATGAGTATCTGATTTCGATGTCTACAAAAATCTTAAATGCTTCCAGTTCAGATGAAGTTATAGAAATTTTAGGAAAAGAATAAATCTCAATCTATGATAAAACAAATCAGAAATTTTTCTATAATTGCTCATATTGACCATGGCAAATCAACACTTGCAGACAGAATTTTAGAAATATGCAATGCCATTCCACAAAGGAAGATGAGGGAGCAGTATTTAGATGCTCTTGAACTTGAAAGAGAGCGTGGTATAACAATAAAGGCGAAAGCGGTAAGGATGAATTATAGAGCAAAGGATGGAGGTAATTACATATTCAATCTGATAGATACACCAGGGCATGTGGATTTTTCCTATGAGGTTTCAAGAGCACTTTATGCCTGCGAAGGGGTTTTGCTGCTTGTTGATGCAACTCAAGGTGTTGAGGCGCAGACGCTTGCACATGCCCATCTTGCACTTTCTCTTAATTTGAAGATAATTCCTGTGATAAACAAGATAGATCTTGAGCACAGCAATGTTGAGTCAACAGAGGAGCAGATATGGGAGATTTTGAAAACTCCTGCTGAGACCACAAAGATAAGTGCCAAAACAGGTTTTAATGTTGAAGTTCTTCTTGAAAGAATTGTTAGAGAAATACCACCACCTCAAGGTGATGAAAAAAAACCTTTAAAAGCACTTGTTTTTGATTCTATATATGATTCATATAAAGGAGTGATTGTTTATATAAGAATGTTTGATGGTGTTGTGAAAAAGGGTGATGTTATAAGATTTTATTCTAATGGGAAGGTTTATAAGATTGAGGAGGTAGGGTATCTTTGTCCTAATATAAGACCATCTGAAGGTTTATCTGCCGGTGAGGTTGGATATATAATAGCGGGGATTAAGGATATACACGATGTTAAGGTTGGTGATACTATATGTTGGAGGGATTTAAATGCGGAGAGGATTGAAGGTTTTAAGGAAGTAAAGCCGGTTGTTTTTGCCGGTTTTTTCCCCTTAGATACAGGTGATTATAATTTGTTAAAAAGTGCGATTGAGAAATTAAATCTCACTGACTCATCATTTACCTATCAGGGTGAAACATCAAAGGCACTTGGATTTGGCTTTAGAATAGGATTTATGGGGCTTTTGCATCTTGATATAATAAGACAGAGAATTGAGAGGGAGTTTGGTGTTCCATTAATTGTTACAAATCCAAATGTTGTTTATAAAGTAAAAACCAAATCCAATCCAACAGCAAAGGATTCAATGATTATTGAGGTTAAAAATCCATCAGAGTTTCCGCATTATGGAAATATTGTTGAGGTTTATGAACCTTATGTTAATGCAAAGATAATTACTCCACTTGAATTTATGGAGAATATAGTAATTCTTTTGAAGGATAAAAGAGGAATTCATAAGAGTATTGAGTATATATCATCAAATAGAGTTATACTCAATTATGAACTTCCTCTTGCCGAAATAGTTATGGATTTTTATGATAAATTGAAATCTGTCTCAAAGGGTTATGCCTCGTTTGATTACGAGTATGGCGATTATAAAGCAGGAGATATAGTTAAGGTTGAAATCCTGATACATGGTGAGGTTGTTGATGCGCTTTCATTTATAGTTCACAGAGCAAAAGCGCAGATTTACTCAAAACAGATTTGTGAGAAACTCAAGAAACTTATACCAAGACACTTATTTGAGGTTGCAATTCAAGCAAGGGTGGATGGGAGAATTATTGTTAGAGAGACAATTGCTGCTTTAAGAAAAGATGTTCTTGCAAAGTGTTATGGTGGTGATGTTACAAGAAAAAGAAAACTTCTTGAAAAACAGAAGGAAGGGAAAAAGCGAATGAAGATGATTGGAAATGTTGAGATACCTCAGGAAGCATTTATAAATGTTTTAAAAACAGAAAATATCCAGAAAGAAAAATAATTGCCAAAGATTTATAGAGATTTGGAAATAGGGACTTGATGCTTGAAAATGGGGACTAATTATATGGATAATCTAAATGCTAATATCTAGGGGGTTTTTTATAACTTTCATATATTCCCATATAGAAACTTAAAAAACTCCAGATAACAAATGTGGCAAAATTATGTTCAGTAAAACCTGAAATTGCTATGTTTATAAAACTTCCAAATAATGAAATTGAAAATGCTTTTGAAAAATTATCCTCTGATTTCATAAATTCATTGTAATATTTTTTTATGAAGTATATGAAAATCCATAAAAGAATTCCAAGTCCAATAACTCCTGTCTCAGCAACTGAGGTTATGTATATATTGTGGCAGTGAGCGGTGTTATCTATAAGTCCTTTTTCCATATATGGTTTTAAATAATTGCTAACTTTTCCATCGCCAATTCCATATATTGGATTTTTTAAAAATATCTCAAGACCTGCTTTCCAGAAGTTTTTTCTAAGCTCCATATGTGATATATTATTTTTGCTCTCAATAGTTTTTTCGACTCTATCACGATAGTTTCCAAAAACACTAAAAAAAATTAATAGAAAAACGGAGATTAAAAAGAAAGTTGTAATTAGAAACTTTTTGCTTTTAAGAAAAGAGATTATTAAAAAAGTTATTATTGTGCTAAACCAATATGTTCGTGAAGCATTAAGCATAAGTCCAAAGAATAAAAAAGGAAAAAAATAAAAAAGTTTTTTTGAGTAAAATGATGCAAAACTAAATGCAATTATACATACAGTAGAAAAGTATCCTGCAAATCTTAAAGGATGAGAATGAAATCCTTTAAATCTTAACATATCTTGGCTAAATAAGCTTTTAAAAATTATAGGAAATCCTAAATATTTTTGAAGAATTGCATATATTACTGTTATTGTGTTTACCCAGATAAGTATTTTTATAAATTTTTCTATTTTTTTCGCATCTATATCAAGATTTGAAGCGGTTATATATCCTAACTTATCCCATATTCCATTAAAAAATCTTGAAATAACACTTGAAAAAAATTTATTTAGAATAAGAGTTATTGCTCTCCATAAATAAAGAAAAAAGAAGAGTTTGAAATCACGGGGGATATATTTTAAGTTTTCTTTTATATTCGCTAAGTAAAAGACCAAAAATAAAGAGAGAATTGTTGTTGATGCTGATATTGATATTGCAGATGTTAAAGCAAGAAGATAAAAAAAATAAATCCAGTATTTTTGCCAGAAAAGATTTGTGTTAATTATTAGATTTTTCATTCTTTATATTATAACTTTAATTTTCCCTATTGACAAGGGTTTAGTTAATTACTATTATTATATTATGATTTAATTAGGGAAGGAGGTAAAAAATGGCGACAAAAGCAAAGAGAACACCAAATGCGAAGTTTATGGCACCTGTAACACCAGATGAAACACTTGCAGCAATAGTTGGAAATAAACCACTTCCAAGAACGCAGATGGTTAAAAAGATATGGGATTACATAAAGAAGAATGGGTTACAGGACAAAAAGAACAAGAGAATGATAAA